>ENA-UEQI01000138-UEQI01000138.1-human-gut-metagenome-genome-assembly--contig:-NODE-138-length-25496-cov-40.579684_pt1 | contig 25496 bp, 18 predicted proteins | sample MGYA00242946_ERZ507945 | MGnify/ENA primary metagenome ERZ507945 (study PRJEB26167, sample SAMN06115467) | human gut metagenome | host: Homo sapiens | place: China:Guangxi | collected 2016-06-08... | reverse complement strand
TGAATACATTGAAAACAAAGAATATCACAATGAGCCTTGCGCTGCGGATATACGGGGTGATTCCTTCGGCAGCATCCCGCTCTATCTTCTGGTCCTTATAGCTCTGTATGTCGAAAAGATAGAATGGAGCGACCTGCAGCTGCGACATCATATCCTGATAAAAACGAGCTGCAAAATTATCCGTATCCGCCTCCGGACGTATCCGTAGGGAGATGAACGGGAGGTACTGGTCCTCATAGAACCAACCGGGGAAAGGAGTCAGGACAAAAGGTCCGTAACGGGCATAGTCATCCGTCTTCTGCAAGGCACAGACTGCAGAGACACGGTAACGGAGACCTCCGCTGTAATAATCCAGAAACTCGCGGCCCACCGCCCCGGCACTTGTCTGAAAAAGACTGTCTGCCAAATCACGGGTCACCACGGCAGGCAGAGGACTGGCAGTGGAATTCCAATCCGAGACATTCCCCTGCAACAGCGGAATGCGCATGACGTCGAAATATTCGGGAGACACATAGCGCACTGTAGTCTCGACAACATGCACGCTGTCCGTCGTATACCCCTGGTAAACACGCCCGCGGGTATAAGTATCGGTACCCAGCCACGTGGCAGCACTTTCCACTGCAGGATATTGCCTGATACGCCGGAGCACTTCCTCCATCGGCTTGAACCAGAAGGTCTGCAGGCTGTCTTCCGACGTGCACGGCACTATCTGTGTGGGGTTGCAGGAAATCCTTATCTTATAGACATGCTCCAAATCATACCCCTTAGGCTGCCGTTCTGCATGGGTAAAGCCATAGAGCACATCCACACAATACCACATCAATGTAAATACAATCAATAGCTCGGCAAACAGCCAGCCATTACTGCGGCGCTGGTTCCATATCTGATGTAAAATAGAATGTATCATACTCGTTACTGTTTTTTTAATTGGGATTCGTTTATCCGTTCATTCTCCACCAAGAACCTCGGCTATGGGACGGCGGGTGGCATGCCAGGCAGGAATAAACACAGAAAGCAGGTTGAACAACAGGCACACCACCAATACAGCCACGAAAACCGTGGGACGGAAGAAAAGCCAGACACTTACATCAAAATTCGTTCCGGGAGCGCCATAGCCAAGCATCCAGTCCTTACCCAGCCATAGGAATATGCATGAAAAGAGAAAACCGAGCAATGCGCCGGCAAATGCCAAAGCCAGATTCTCACGGAGCAACTGCACCATTAAAGTAGAACGGCTGGCACCGTATGCTTTCCTTACCGCAAGCTCAGCCATGCGACGGGACATTTGCGAAGATATAAGTCCGCTGACATTGATAGCGGGCACAATAAGCAATATCAAACCCAGGATGATGCAGGTTACGGCAGGACTCATCGTGTCATTACGGAAGAACTGCCGTTCCGTATAGGTGCTGAGGTCGGGAAGCTCCAGTTCATATTCGACCAGTATCTCGTTGAAGCGGGCAAGCGACTGTTCTATCTGCCGCTTGAGTTCCTCTCTGCCGACACCGGGCTTGACAAGGGCCACAGCCTCGAAATCTCCCCGTAGCCCTTCACTGCCCAGACCGGAATCCCGGGTGGAATAAGGCATCCACAACTCTCCATAGGCAAATGTGAACAGAGAGCTCACATCCTTGGTGACCCCGACAATGCGCTTAGGGCGAAAGTTGACAAAATAATTTTTGCCAATGGCTGCTTCGGCAGACCCGAAAGCTTCGCGGGCAAGCTGTTCGCCTATAACCACGACATCCCGGCAAGCATCGAACTCTTCGGTACTGAAAAGACGGCCCGCCACAAGAGGGATATCGTAGACACGCCAATAGTTCAAATCCACCTGACGAACCGTACGGCGCATTCCCCGCGCGGGCGATTCCCCACAATATCTAAGATAGGTAGGTCCCAGATAGGTGACAAGTTCCGCACCCGGAAGTTCTGCAAAAATAGCGTTGACAGCCCGATAAGACATGCCCGTATTGGAATTGCTGTGGTCGGACTTGCGGTAAGAGTATCCATAAGAAGAATATACCATGCTACTGCGGTGCGACTCGGGAGCCAAGTCAGCCGTCTGGATGTCATACACCATGTAAATGACCATGACAAAGGTTATACTCACTGCCGTACCGATGACGGAAACAGCACTGAAAAAGGGATTCTGGCGGATAAGAGCTAAAATTTGTTCCATAACTTTCTATTCATCATGTAATGCTTCGGCGGGCTGCACCTTCATCGCCTTGCGGGCAGGAATACCTATACCGATGACAATCATTAGGGTAATCAGCACAAAGCTGATGGCAGCACAGAGCAGCAGGCGGTCCCACTCCAACGTCGTACCGTTCCTCCAGGAATTCAACTCCAGGTGTGCAAGATTATAATCGATGAGCAATGCAACGGGGGTGACAATTGCCAACAACAATATCCCTTCACTAAGCAGCCGGCTGAAGATGGCACGGTCTGTCGCTCCATGCGCTTTGTGCAGTGCTATCTCCGAACGGCGTTGCTGCGTACGGAACCAGAATGTTCCGAGCAAGCCGAGGAAAATGTTCAGCAGCAGGAATCCCATACCCATCACATAGTTACGGATGTCATTGGTCCATGCCTGCTGGTAGTTGCGACGAATATCCTTGAAAGAACGTATCTCCGAAATGAAGATATTGCCTATGCGGAACTGGCTCTCACTGTCTGCCTTCAGCCTCTCAATGAAGTCATTGTCCTGCCCTTCACGGACGCGGACACAAAGTTCGAGACCGATATAGTAGAAACTCTGCTTCACCATCATGGAATATGAGCTTCGCGCCTGGTCATAATCGTGATAGCGTACATTTTGCAGTGCAGCACCCAGCCGGTAGGTCTTCGTAGTATCACCAAAAAGATAGAACCGCTGGCCTACGAGATCTGTCATCCGGCGGTCGTATTTCCGGTAGAGGTTATCCGAAGCCATAAACTCCCCGCGCTCCAACATTTCAGCCAATTGTTCGGGTGTCTCGCCACGCGTGCCCCGATAGCGGAATACACGGGGAAAGTCCGGTGTCACTAACCTGCGGATGGTCCAACCGGGAGAACGCAAAGTGTCATAACTTACTTCAGCGCCTGAATTGCTTCCGTTGTAAGGATACGAATTCTGCGAAAGGCTGACCGCTTCTATCTCCGGCCGACGACGCAGACGCTCCAACAACTCGGCTATGTCATCGTGGGTCTGCTGAGAGGTATGCCCGGCTATGTAGTCGGGACTTTTGGGTGTCAGTTCCCCCAACTCTATAAGGTAGCAGTGCTCTATATTAAAGCCTCTCGGCTCCAGATAGGTGGCGGCGCGCGTGTAGAGATAGTCTACCACGTACCACATCACTACACTCACTACCAATAACTCCAACACCAACCATAGGTTTGAGAGCCATTCATTCTTTATCTGTGTAAGAAGTTTCTTAGTCATTTTCTTCAATGATTAATGTTTTGTGATGGAGTTATTTATGCAAACGTCCGCCCAATGCATTTACAATCCCTATTCTTGATGCACGCCATGCGGGAATACCGGAACTTAGTAAGTTTAGCACAAAGCAGAACAACAACGCCCAGCCAAAGGTGGAGCCATGCAGCAATATGCTCGCATCCACTGCCGGAGGACTCAGCGTCTGGCTGAATTCCTGCGCAAACAGCAGTGTATTTCCCAAATAAGCGAATGCTACACTCAGCAACAATCCCATCACCCCTGCCAGCAATGTCACCACCAGATTTTCTGCAATGATTTGCCCCATCAGTTCCAGTCTCGTTGAACCGAATGCCCGGCGCACACCAATCTCTGCCACACGCTGGCGCAGACGGCTCTGCGTCATCGAGCTGAGGTTGATGGCAGGAACAATCAGTAGAATGATGAAGATAATGAGACGCTGCCTGCGTGCCTGGTCCACGTCCGGTTCGATGTTGGCAGCCATTCCTGCGGCATTTTTCTCCTGGTCATAAGGACGGTTACGGTAAATCAACGAATAACCATTCTCGCCAATTACAGTGTCGTACTCCTGACGGCGGCGTTCCGTCTCCTCACGAATAGCGGGAAAATCATCACGGCTTTTCGCCAGAATGGTAACGCTCATCATCCCCATATGCTCATCACTCCATGTGCTTTTCGTTATCTCAGTAGAAGTATAGGGCACCCATACCTGCGCATAGGCAGTGTTGGCCAAAGTAGAAACATCCTTCACTACACCGGACACTGTATAAGGAGCATGGTTCAAAAGGAATTCGCGACCAACAGCCTCCGTTGTCTGGAATAACCTGCGCGCTACACTTTCCGTAATTACCGCTACGGGTAGTCCGGCATCGAATGTAGCCTGGTCATAAGGTTTCCCGGCAACAAAAGAGAAATCAAACACACGCCAGAAAGTATCATCTGTCTGCAACAGGTCGATACCCGTTGCAGGTTGTCCCGGCAGATTCACGGGGGTAGAAATGACCATACAGGTATAAATCGTTACTGCTTCGGGGGTCTTCAGCGATTTGAAGCACTCAAGCGCAGTCTTTATCCCCATCGGTCCGTTGGAACTGTTTCCCTCTCCCCAGCTTTTGTTGGTGATGCTCATATAATGCACATGTAGAAAGCGGTCGCGGTTGCTCTCCGGAGCAAACGGAGCTACCTTCACCTGCTGCATCATCACCACCAGCATGATGAGGAAGATGGCAAGTGCCGTACCGGCTATGCTGACGGCACTAATCATCGGTTGCTGCCGCAACTGTGCCCAGGCTTGTGTGAAGTATTGCTTTATCATATTGATATTTACGATTAGACGATTTACTATTTACGATTGGTGTTACCGCTACTCAACGGCCCACCTTCAGGTTACATGTATTCACTCCGCCTATGCCTCCTTTAGAAATGTCAGCATGCCCGGCAGTTCCGCTCAAAGTGACGTCACCCACACCACTCATTCTGGCAGTCAAATAATCGCAGACTACATGAATATCGGTGCTACCTACTCCGCGTAAAGTAACTTTCAGCTCGTCACACGTCAAATCGGATACATTCACTTCACCCACTCCCTTTACCTCAAATGACACTTCATCCAGTTTCAAGGGCTTCTCACAATTGAATTCCCCTACACCGGTAAACTCCACCTTCTTCAAATCAGGAGCCGAAATCCAAATGGTCACGCCATCTTTCTGATTTCTCATGCTCTTGTTTTTCCTATCCTTGAAGCCTATCAGCAGACAGCCGTCCTTCACTGTGGTTTCTGTATTCTTCACGTGCTTCTCCTTACCTTCAATCTTGAAAGAATAAGTGTCACTCTGTGTAAAATAAATTGTTCCCACAGACGTTATCTCAATGGACGAAAAGGCATCCACTTTGCGCACTTCACTCACTTTGGTATCTTGTGCATAAACACTCAGCATACCTACAAATGTCAATATCAATGCAATGATAATACCTACTATATTAGTTTTCATTTTTCTTCTTTTTTATTGTTAATCCTCTATTGTTTTTCATACTACTCTTCATGCAACGCCTCTGCCGGCTCAATCTTCATAGCCTGCCGTGCCGGAAACCATATTCCAATCACTACCATCAGAGCTATCAGTAACCAAGCCCCTAGAGAACCTGCAAGGAAGCGTATCACACTCCACTCTATCGGCCAAGTGGATATGAGAGAGGTACGTCCTATAGTAAATTCCGCCATCCCCACATTGTAGCATACAACTATGGCAGGCAATGTCACTAACGCCAATAACAGTAACCCCTCACCTATCAGTAAACGAAACACACCGCCACGCGTACTGCCCATCGCCATCCGTAGAGCTATCTCCGAACGGCGGCGGCGAGTACGGAACCAGAAGGTGCCTATTAACCCCAAAAATACATTCACCAGCAGGAAGAGCACCACCACAGCCTGACTGTTCACCTTATCCGTATCGCCATTCATCACCTCGAACTGCAACTGTTGTTCAGTATAGGGAGCGGCATCTGCCACAAACGCATTGTCCGTGTCCAGTTTAGGCGCTATTTCGCGCAGAAACTTCTCCCGATAATCCGGTCCGTCGGCAGCAGGCTTCACGCGGAAAACAATCTGCGACCAATTGTCGGCAAACTCTGCCTTAATCATATTCTCTCCCAAATGATAAAAGAACCAAGGTTCCTCAACTCCATAACGATAGGAACGGAAAGCACCGGTCTTCCCCATCTGCTTGATGATTGTAACAGAATCACCATTACCTAACGGCGTAGTCTGCGAAAACTCCGGCATTTTCTTACGAAAACGTTCAAAAGCGGCATTACTCAGTGTCACATTGTTCCATCCTGCGGGAGTGTCCCGGAACGGGTGACGCGGGTCCTCACTTATCCGGAAAACATCCATATATCCTCCAGTCGTATAAATACAGCGTCCTTGCACCCAGGAAGTATCTTGCACAACCAACGCATTGTAACTATTACTGCCACTCATCGGAAGGCTCCAATAACAAAGGGCAGCTGCCTCTACGGAAGGCTCTTGTTCCAATTTCGCCAATATACCCAGATATTTATCGGCATCAGTCAGACTCGTATCCCGACTTTCTCCACCTACAACGGTGGATAATTTATAGACATGTTCAATATTATAACCCAGCGGACGGTAGAAAGTATATTTCATGCATCCCAGTGAGTCACAGAGGAACCACATCACGATGAATACCAAGAACAATTCAGCCAATACCCAGCCGTTACTGCTGAAGCGTGCCTTTATCATACGTAAGTTATGTATCGTAAATTTCATATCAAGTACCTCCTTCTATTTATCATTCAAAGAATCTACAATAGTGCGCCGTGCCGCTATCCATGCAGGCAGTGCCGCACTCAACAGATTGATGACCACACAGAAAACAAATGCCAGCAGGAATACCCACGGACTAAACAGCGCCTCCATGTTCAAGCTGAACTCGCCCGACGTACCCACATTCTGATTATTGGTGAACAGCCACATACGCATGGCATATACTGCCAAATAACTGAAAAGCAGTCCCACTACTCCACCCAGTAATGTCAACATCAGATTTTCGTTCAGTATCTGCCGCACAAGCACACTTTTCGTTCCTCCAAAAGCCTTACGTACACCTAATTCAGTAATACGTTGCTGCATGCGGCTGTTACTCAAGCCACACAGATTGAGTGACGGTACCAACAAAATGATAAATAAAGCTACGGCATATTGAAGATAAAGCATTGTCAAGTCTGGCCCTACATTAGCCCATACGTGGTTGACGTGCGCCACGATATTGTCCGGCTGTTCCATGATGTCTATCTGTTTATTACCCAATCCGGCATTAACACGTTCCACCTGCTTGGCAATGCCCTCCCGGATGGCAGGAAAGTCATCGGATGTACGTGCCAATACAGCAATCTGCATGCCTCCCAAATAACTGTGGACTCCGGTAATTTTCAGTTCGTCGGCACTGTACATACCCCATACTTGTGCATATGCATCCTTAGCAGTGACGGAAACATCTTTCACCACTCCCACGATACGCGCAAGTTCCCGGTTCAGCAGGAATTCCTGTCCCACTACATCTGTACTTCCATACAGTTTCCGCGCTACAGACGCACAAACTACTACAGCCTTGCTTTCTCCAGCACGGTCGGCTTCGCTGAAGCCGCGTCCGGCAAGAAACTGCATGCTGAACACTTTCCAGAAGTCGGGATCTGTCCGCATAGCATCCACTTTCACCCGATTGTTACCGTCAGTCAACGAAGCCAACGACAAACCGGCTGGGGAAAATGCCGTACAGTATTCCACTTCGGGCACCGGCTGCACGCATTCTTTCATAAATGCCGCCGAAGGATTACTCCAATTATTATTGCCGTCCTTTTCCTTGTCGTATACGTGCATAGCGGAAAAGTAAAGACACCGACTGCGGTTCACTTCCGGTTCCAAGTCAGCATATTTCGTCTGCCAAGTAATCACAATAGCCATAATCATGGTGATAGCAAAGGCCGTACCCAATATGGAAATCGTACTTAGCAGCGGATTCTGCTTCAAGATTGTAAAAGCTTGTCTTACGGTTTGCATTTCATTTATTGATAGTTGATAATTAATAGTTGACAGTTGGCTGTTAAGCAGTAATTATTCCACCTGACGTCCGTCGAAGAAGCGGACGGTACGTGAGGTCTGTTTGGCCTGCTCTTCATTGTGGGTCACCATCACGATGGTACGTCCGTCTTCCTTGTTCAGTTGATGCAACAGTTCCATGACTTCGGCACCCATCTTGGAGTCCAGGTTACCGGTGGGCTCATCGGCGAGGATTATCTCCGGGTTGCCGATAATGGCACGGGCAATGGCTACACGCTGGCACTGACCGCCGGAAAGCTGTGTAGGCATGTGACGCATGCGGTGGCTCAAACCGACCTTCTTCAATACCTCTTCCGCCAGATGACGGCGTTCCTTGGCAGACACCTTTCTATACAGCAAAGGCAGCTCCACATTATCCAGCACATTCAGCGAATTAATCAGATGGAAAGACTGGAACACAAAACCCAGCTTCTGGTTACGGAAAGCAGCCAGCTCCTTGTCCTTCATGCCGTCCACTTTCGTACCGGCTATTTCGATGGTACCGCTGGTGGGTGCATCCAATAAACCCATAATGTTCAGCAACGTAGATTTTCCGCAACCGGAAGGTCCCATGATACTGAGAAATTCTCCCTTGTTCACTTCGAGGTTTACATTTTCCAATGCCACGGTTTCAATCTCGTTTGTACGATAAATCTTGTTGATGCCAGTTAACTTAATCATAATGGTAAGTATTTAATTGTTATTATTCTGTTCCGTTTCTATTCCGCACAATTTCTGTTTCAAGAGGTCAAAAGTTGTGCCAAAACCGTTTATTATTGATTATCTGCTATTTATACATGCAGTAAGGTGTCCGAAAATGAACACCTTGTCCGTTTTCATCTATTCGTCACGCAGAGCTTCCGTAGGTGGAATGCGGCTGATGTTGCGCGCTGGGATATAGATTCCCACCAACACTACCACCAGCAGTATCAGAAAGATGACGAGCGACACGAGCAGATAATGCGAGGTGAAATCCGACACCCAATAGCTCTCTGTACTCTCCACCCAATTCTGTCCTTTGGCCAGCCCTTCTTTCAGTGCATATTGCAAATAAAGCAGAAAACCAGTCAGTGAAGCGACCACGGTCAATACCGTGCCTTCGCCCATCAGCAGGCGGACAATGTCACTACGTGTAGCTCCGAACGACAGCATCACTCCCACTTCCTCGCGCCTCGTACGTGTCTGCAACCAGAAGGTACCGATGACACCCAGGCAAAGATTCACCAGGAAGAAAGCCGCCATCGCCAGATTACGGCGGTAAATCGGTGTGGAATTGCTGGCTTCGCTCTCCGTTATAATCTGCTCATAGGAACGGACACTGCGGGCAAACAGATTGCCCCGCCTCATCTCCTTCACCATCCAGGGACGGAAATCGTGCAGAAAACGCTCCATGCTGACACCTTCTTTGAGGCGTACCAAGATATGGGCACTTTCAGGGATATAACTTGTATCGATGGTAAGCATCGGCATAAATGCAACGGGGACGGGACGCCACTCGCTATACATCTTCATGGCTCCTATCGTACCGACAACCGGCATGTACAAGGTATCTCCATGGTCTCTGCTTACACAGCGTTTGCCATGCGCGTCTTTGGTATGGAACAACTGTTCGGCAGCATTCTCCGTCAGTACAATGTCATTCGGGGCATAGGCGTAGTCGGACAGCTGTCCGAGTGTCCGCCCCTTACCGGAACGGAAACCATACGTATCGAAAAAGTTCGTATGAGGCAAAAATTGTATCATCATAATAGATAAGGGAATCGTATCCCCTTCGGCAAACAATTGACTATTCGAACTTCCCGAAGAATTGGGATAACAGAATCCCAGCACGGGAGTGGCCGATTCCACACCGTCAAAGTCCTTGACATAACGCACCAAATTATAATAGTTGTCCACCAACGTAGCAGAGTCCTGCGCTTCGGCGTCGTATCCCGGTGCCTGGGGCTGCAATGCGCCCAATGAAATGAGGCAAAGCCGCTCCGCATCATAGCCCAACGGGATATTACGGTCGTGCGTGACCACAATCACCGGGTCCAATACAACCCAACTGATGATACTCACCAATATCAATTCGGCCAACAACCATCCGTTCTTGCGGCGGCGCGCCCAAAGATTCTTCCATATTAACTTAAACATACCAACCTCCCGTGTCTTATCGTTTTTCATTCAGTGAGTTCACAATCGGTTTCCGCAAGGAATACCACGCCGGTATAAGGGCCGACAACAGATTCAGTACGACACACAGCACCAATGCTGCGAGAAAAACCAACGGAGCAAACAGCATCTCACCCGATACGCGGACATCCACTCCTTCGGGCACCATGCCCGGCCAACTGTCGAGTACCGTAAATATCCACTCGCGTCCCGTGTAAAGTGCCAGCCATGCCAGCAGCAAGCCCAATGCTCCACCCAGTGCAGTCAACAGCAGGTTTTCCCACATCACTTGTGAAAGCAGTATCTTACGTCCGGCTCCAAACGACTTCCGCACCCCCATCTCTGCCAGGCGTCCCTCCATACGGCTCGATATCATGCCACTCAGATTCAAGGCAGGCACCAATAGCAATACGAGCAGGACAAGCAGGAAGTGGCGCACTGTGGCCCAAAGGTCAAACTCCATACCTGAATAAGTCTTAAAGACACTCAACAGATGGGAGGTGGGCTGCTCCCAAAAATCCACTTGCCATTCATCGGGATGCATAAGATTCTCCTTACGGCAGATTTCCTTTATCTCAGCCCGCAGAGCATCTCCCTGCTTACCGTCCTTCACCAGAAAGGTAGCGCTGAAAGCTCCCAGATAGGGAAGGTTGTATTTAGGACTGCTGTAATCGGGCGACACCGTATAAGGTACGTAAAGCTGTGCATAGGATTTGGAGGTGAGGTAACTGGCGCTACGCACCACTCCACAAACCCGGTAGTCGATATAGTTCAGGCTGAACGAGCGTCCTACTACCTCTTCCGTCGTACCGAACAAGCGGCGTGCCAAATCATCGGTAACGACAGCAGTGGAAATGCCACTTGCCAGGTCGGATGCCGTGAATGGACTACCTTCCAGGAATTGGAAAGAATATATCTTGAAAAAAGCAGGGTCTGTCAACTTTACCATAACCGGAAAATCACCGCTACGGTCGGCAGGCTGTATATAACTGTTTTCCGACAAGTCATTATGCAGCTCGGCCGAAACGACAAGGGCATTCTCTACGGGATAGAACCAGTCTTGCAGTGCCTTGTAGGAAACAGCCCATTGCATGGTCCTGGTATTGTTGCCGCTTCCCTGCGTGAATTTTGAATTGCTGAGGTAAAGCGTATTCATGCGGTTTGCCTCTGGATAGACGGGCGCAATCTTCACATAATACACCACCGCCATAATCATTGTCATGGCAATGGCCAGCCCCGTACCCACAATGTAGAGCATGCTGAACAGTTTATTCTGCTTCAACAGCTCCCAGGCTTGTTTCAAGTAAACCTTTATCATTTTAGCTTCAACTTATTCTTGTTCTTATAGTTACTCATATCGCTCCCCACTCCGCTTCAACGTCCAATCCGCCACACTATGACCACTCCAGCTAACAAATAAATAAGTCCGGGATGCATTTTATAATAAAAAAACACATCCCGGACATTTATTAACATTTTATTCACTTACAAGCTCTGTATTCTGCGTTTCAATGCTCTTGCCAGCACCGTTAATCGTCAGATATAAAAGCCCTATTCCAATAAATATAAGCAGCAGAACCACAATCATATATACAACACCTATTCCTAGCGACTCTGAACCCATCTGGCTTAAATCCCATCCAAACCAGCCTGTTGGCACATTATAATTAAGAAAGTTGTATGGTGCCGTCATTGTGTCATACCACCTAACCCCAAGTACTGCAAGTATGTATACAAAACCCACATAGCAAAGCGGTGGTATAACCGCGTATATTGCATATATCTTTCTTGCTTTAAATCCTTTATCAAATATAAGAAAATCTGCTATTGCAAATACTGGTCCAATCAAATGTACGCCAAGGCTTCCTGCGTGATTATGAAGATAAGCACCAATAAGACCATCATCTGACGTAGGTCCAAGAATAATCATATACACCAGACATGTCAGTGTAATTGAGAGCGTCATAAGAAACTTGAGCATATATAATCTATTATTCTTATAATCTTTTCCCGTAACAAGCAATATCATGTCCAACACAATAAATACCACCAGCACAATATCAAGTGCCACATTAGAAAGTGTTGTAAAAAATGTGAATGACATAATGCTGTCAATTGTAAACATGAGTCCATACACCGAAGCAATCAGTGATACTGCCTTAAAAATAATACTTGTAATCAATCTTTTCCTGTCTAATATCTTGTTATCCAATTTGAGCCTCCAATTATTTGATTCTCGAATTATAATATATATTAGTTTGATTATCAAGTTATTTATACAAAATATCTATGTATTCAATCAGCCTGTTATACGAATCTTCGTCTGTCTTATATTCTGCTCCATTCCATTCTACCCTGCCTGCAAGCACAATATTATTGGCTATTCCATCTTTATAATAAGTTATTCTATAACTCCAGCCATTAGTACGTGGAAACTTTTTTGCGGTAAGATTCATGTTTTTAACCAGTTCAATAATCTGTGTCCTCTGTTCCTCATCTGGTGTTATCTCTTTACCATTACCTCCGCACATTATTGTCATCTTATCATATCCACTAAGGTCAATATTGACCACCTGTTTTGAAGTACTGATTATTACATATGCACCAATTCCCGCAAATGCTAATAATAAAACAATTCCTGCTATTATTTTAATATTTTTTCTTTTCATACGCCCCTCCTTTTGGACTTTTTCCATGTCACTCTCCGCTTTCCCTTTCTATTTATATATACGAAACACTTTCCAGAATAGTTTGCACATTTACATACATATTTTATATATCAATACTTAATTCCACTCACAAAAAGAAAAAACTCCCGCAGGGACAAGCCCTGCGGGAGCAATCATACACTTTATTCAAGCTGTATATTAAATTACTTGTAAAGTTCAACTAACTTCTGAAGGTGCTCATATCTTTCCTTAGCAACTTCCTCAGACTTAGCGAAGAGTCTCTCAGCTCTTTCTGGGAATGGCTTAACAAGTCTTGTATAACGAGCCTCGTTATTAAGGAATTCCTGATATGATCCATCACCTTCCTTAGATGTAAGTGTGAATGGATTCTTTCCTTCAGCCTTAAGTGCTGGGTTGAATGAGAAGAGGTTCCAGTAACCAGCCTTAACAGCCTTCTTCATCTCATCCTGACAGTGGTTCATACCACCCTTAGCGATACCGTGAAGTTCGCAAGGAGCGTAACCAATGATAAGTGATGGTCCGTTGTAAGCCTCTGCTTCCTTGATTACCTTAAGAGCCTGAGCCATGTTAGCACCAAGAGCAATCTGAGCTACATATACATAACCATACTGCATAGCGATTTCAGAAAGGCTCTTCTTTCCGATTTCCTTACCTGCTGCAGCGAACTGGCAAACCTCACCGATGTTAGAAGCCTTAGAAGCCTGTCCACCTGTGTTAGAATACATCTCTGTATCGAATACCATAACGTTAACATTCTCACCAGAAGCAAGTACGTGGTCTAATCCGCCGTAACCGATATCATAAGCCCATCCATCACCACCGAAGATCCATACAGACTTCTTAGCAAGGTAATCCTTCTTAGCTAATACCTGTGGAGCTGTTGGACAACCATCTGCAGCTGCCTTCTCTAACTCTGCAATAAGAGCTTCTGTAGCTGGTGTGTTAGCTTTAGTATCATCCTTAGTCTCGATGTACTTAGCTGCTGCTGCCTTGAACTCAGCAGATGCCTTATCAGATGCAGCCATCTCTTCGATCATCTCGATAGCCTGCTCTCTGATGTACTTCTGACCAATATACATACCTAAACCATGCTCAGCATTATCCTCGAATAATGAGTTACACCAAGCTGGACCCTTCTTAGAATCCTTGTTTACTGTATATGGTGAAGTAGCAGCTGGGTTACCCCAGATAGAAGAACAACCTGTAGCATTAGAAATGTACATCTGCTCACCGAATAACTGTGTAATTAATCTGGCATATGATGTCTCTGCACATCCTGCACATGAACCTGAGAATTCAAGTAATGGCTGGTTGTACTGAGAACCGATTGGAGTTTCAACAAGTGCTGGCTTGATTTCCTTCTTACCAACGTTAGCAACGAGGTAATCAAATACAGGCTGCTCAGCTGACTGAGATTCCTGTGGAACCATCTTAATAGCTTCTCCTGCCTTAGGACATACAGTAACACACTCGCCACATCCCATACAATCTAAAGGAGATACAGACATTGTATACTTCATAGTTGTATCTACAGCATGCTTAGAATCTGCAAGCTTGATGTTTGCTGGAGCTGCTGTAACTTCATCAGCTGAAAGAATAAATGGTCTGATTGTTGCATGTGAACAAACAAATGCACAGCTGTTACACTGAATGCAGGCTGCTGGATCCCACTCAGGAACCATAACGGCTGTTCCTCTCTTCTCGTATGCAGAAGCACCTGTTTCGAACTGACCATCAGCGCAATCCTTGAATGCTGAAACTGGAAGGCTGTCACCATCCATCTTAGAGATTGGCTCAAGAAGATCGTTAACTAACTTAACAACTTCTGGACGTCCTGTCTTAGCTTCCTTAGGAGCATCAGCTTCTGGATTAGCCCAAGAATCTGGAACTTCTACCTTATGTATAGCATCTACACCGGCATCAATAGCCTTATAGTTCATCTCTACTACAGCATCACCCTTCTTAGAGTAAGACTTCTTAGCAGCTTCCTTCATGAACTTAATAGCATCATCGATAGGCATTACATCAGCTAACTTAAAGAAAGCAGACTGTAAGATTGTGTTAGTTCTCTTACCCATACCGATTTCGATAGCCTTATCAATGGCATTGATTGTGTAAAGCTGAATCTTGTTATCATAAATGTACTTCTTAGCTTCAGCGTTAAGATGATGTCCTAATTCTTCATCTGTCCACTGGCAGTTGATCATGAATACTCCGCCTGGCTTAACATCCTGTACCATCTTCATACCCTGTGTAACATATGCTGGGTTATGACATGCTACGAAGTCAGCCTGATTGATGTAATATGGACTCTTAATTGGGTTATCACCAAATCTTAAGTGAGAAATTGTGATACCACCTGTCTTCTTAGAATCATACTGGAAGTATGCCTGGATGTACTTGTCTGTGTGGTCACCGATAATCTTAGTAGAGTTCTTGTTAGCACCTACTGTACCATCTCCACCGAGACCCCAGAACTTACATTCCTTAGTACCAGCAGCTGAAGTAATTGGAGCTGGCTTAACTTCTGGAAGTGAAAGGTTAGTAACATCATCAACGATACCGATTGTGAATCTGTTCTTAGGAGCATCCTTCTCTAATTCCTTATATACAGCGAAGATAGATGAAGGTGGTGTATCCTTAGAACCAAGACCATATCTGCCACCAACTAATGTGATGTCGTTAAGTCCTGCTTCACGAAGTGTTGTAGCAACATCAAGGAAAAGAGGCTCACCAAGAGAACCTGGCTCTTTTGTTCTGTCAAGTACAGCAATCTTCTTAGCTGTCTTAGGAATAACCTTTAAGATAGCTTCTGATGACCATGGTCTGTAAAGTCTTACCTTAATAAGACCAACCTTTTCACCCTTAGCTGTAAGATAATCAATAACTTCTTCTACTACGTCGTTAACAGAACCCATAGCAATGATTACTCGCTCTGCATCTGGTGCACCATAGTAGTTAAATAATCCATAATTAGTACCGAGCTTCTCGTTAACCTTGTTCATGTACTTCTCAACTACTGCTGGAAGAGCATCATAAACTGAGTTACAAGCCTCTCTGTGCTGGAAGAAGATATCACCATTCTCATGTGAACCACGAGCTGATGGATGATTAGGATTAAGAGCGTGTGCTCTGAATTCTTCAACTGCATCCATTGGGCACATATCCTTAAGATCTTCGTAATCCCACTCTTCAATCTTCTGAATCTCGTGTGATGTACGGAAACCATCAAAGAAGTTAAGGAAAGGTGTCTTTCCTTCAAGTGCTGCACAGTGAGCTACTGGAGAAAGATCCATAACCTCCTGTGGGTTAGTTTCACAAAGCATTGCAAAACCTGTCTGACGACATGCGTATACATCTGAATGATCACCAAAGATGTTCAATGCATGTGATGATACTGTACGGGCAGATACGTCGAATACGCATGGGAGCTGCTCACCAGCTATCTTATACATATTAGGAATCATAAGTAAAAGGCCCTGTGAAGCTGTAAATGTTGTTGTTAATGCACCTACACCTAAAGAACCATGAACTGTACCTGCAGCACCAGCCTCTGATTCCATCTCAACTACCTTAACAGTACTGCCGAAAATGTTCTTTCTTCCGGCTGCTGACCACTGGTCAACATAATCTGCCATCGGGCTTGATGGTGTGATTGGATAGATACCAGCAACTTCTGTATATGCATAAGCTACATGTGCAGCGGCTGTATTACCATCCATAGAATGTTTCTGTCTTGCCATTATAAATATTTCCTCCTTAAGAAAATTTAGGCGGCATAAATGTACCAGCTATAAATAACCAGATATACATTATACGTCCCTACATATTACTTAATATTTTATTATCTTTATCTCCAAAAGTAAAGGCATAAATGTGAGATTTCATGCTTATTTCATTATTAAAATCAATACAATGCCATTAAAAACTGGACTTTTCCAATGTCCAAGCATCGGAAAAGTCCAATTACACGATTTACTTATTCTTATTATTACTACATTTTATTACTAAACCATTATATTAATCGTCTTCACCCTGAAGTGCATCATAACCTGATTCTCCGGTTCTTACCTTTACTACATCCTCAACATCATATACAAAAATCTTACCATCACCGATATGACCTGTATAGAGAGCCTTCCTTGTAGCATTGATAACATCCATTACAGGAACTGAAGATATTACCATCTCAACCTGTGTCTTAGGAAGAAGCTGGATATCCATTGGAACACCTCTGTAATATTCAGGAGCACCCTTCTGTGTACCACATCCAAGAACCTGTGTAACTGTCATACCTGTAACTCCGATATCGTTCATGGCCTTCTTGAATCTCTCGAATCTCTCCTGCTTCATAAGAATCTCAACCTTGGTAATCTTCTTGCCATCACCTGCATCAGATGTCTTAACAAGAGCAGGTACAGAAGCTTCCATTGATTCTGAACCGATTACATCAACATCACCATCAACAAAGTCCATACCACCAAATTCGAATCCTGCATAAGCACTTGAAAGGCCATGCTCCATAATATCAAGGCCTCTGATTTCTTCTTCCTTAGAAGCTCTGAGTCCGATTGTAGCCTTAATTACTGTGAACACAATCACCATGCATACAACTGCCCATGCTGCAACTGATACAAATCCTAATAACTGAAGTCCAAGCTGTGTGAATCCACCGCCATAGAAAAGACCTTCGCCCTTAATTGAACCACCTTCTAAAGCAATTGCATATCCCGGAGCTGAGCTTGTTGCAAAAAGGCCAACAGCAATTGTACCCCAGATACCATTCATCATATGTACTGCTACAGCACCTACAGGATCATCAACATGAAGCTTGTAGTCAAGAAGCCATACGCCGAATACTACTAAAAGACCAGAAACAATACCTATCATTGTTGCACCAAATGCATCTGTCACATCACAAGGAGCTGTTATACCAACAAGACCTGCAAGTGAAGCATTTAAACACATTGAAACATCAGGCTTACCATATCTTATCCATGTGAATATCATACATGTTACTGTAGCTACTGCAGGAGCAACTGTTGTTGTAAGGAAAATAGAGCCTAAATCTTCAATTGTTGTTGCTGCTGCACCGTTAAATCCATACCAGCCAAACCACAGAATAAATACACCAAGTGCACCAAGTGGAATATTGTGTCCTGGGAAAGCATTTACCTTTATAACCTTACCATTAGCATCCTTTTCAAACTTACCAATACGAGGTCCAAGAATCTTAGCGCCAATAAGAGCTGAAATACCACCAACCATGTGAATACAACAAGAACCTGCAAAATCATGGAAGCCTAACTGTGCAAGCCAGCCACCGCCCCAGATCCAGTGAGCTTCTATTGGATAGATAAGTGCTGAGATAACTGCTGAGTATACACAATATGATAAGAACTTTGTTCTCTCAGCCATGGCACCTGAAACAATAGTAGCTGTTGTAGCACAGAATACTAAGTTAAATACGAAACTAGAAAAATTAAAATCTTTGTAAGCTGTGAAGATATCAAAACCAGGCTTTCCAATAAAACCAAGTAAATCCTCACCTAATAAGAAACTGAATCCAATAAGAACGAACATTACTGTACCAATACAGAAGTCCATCAGATTCTTCATAATAATGTTACCTGAATTCTTTGCTCTTGTGAATCCTGTTTCTACCATTGCAAAACCTGCCTGCATCCAGAAAACAAGAGCTGCACCTATAAGGAACCACACACCGAATAATTCGGCATCTACTGCTGATAAAATCTCTTGCATAACCATTTCCTCCCTAATCAGAAATTCTTTTTAATTTAATTGCCGGTAACAGAGTTGATCAGGTTCTGTACCTGATTAAACAGAATGCAAAAAAGGCGTGCAGGCAGTTTTTCCAAACTGCTTACACGCCTTTGTGTACATCACTGTTCAATTCATGCTGTTAATTATACTCGCCATTTTCAATAATTATTGAAAAAATCGGACATTTTTATTGACTTTTTAATTTTTTCTTAATAATATTTTAATAAATAAACTTTTAGAGGAGACAATTTATGAAACATATGATACAGCCATTTGGAATTGACATGCATAAAAATGTTCTTACAGACACAAAAGCAGTTAAGCATATGCATTTTTACGAAGCAGATAAAACTAATACCATCCTTAACATCTCATTTATTCCATCATCCACTACAGAATGGATAATATGTTACAACGATAATAATGACATATCTGAATTCATATGTATCGGATGCCAGAACATATTTACAACACTTTCTCTTAAAGAATTTGACCACTATTTCGGGATAAGATTCGACAACACTGGCTGCTACTTTAATAAAGGCTGTGATATTAAGACTTATCCCGTCAACATTACAGACAATATATTCCGTTATGAGCCTGCCCCTCAATCGTATGAGATGCAGCTAATAAAGGATTTTCACAATTCTTCATCCTTTAAAGACAGAATTACACTTTTTAAAGCATTTGTTACAGATTGCAAGACCTTCTGCCCTGTTTCTGAAAATATTGAGAAACTTAACAGACTTATATATTCAGGTGCCGGTACTGTTGCAGAATTATCAGAAGAATCAGAATATTCTGTAAGACATATATCAAGGCTTTACAACGAAGTCTATGGTATTGGTGCGAAGGATTTTATCAAAATGTACAGATTCCAGAATGTCCTTGCAGCCATAATTGCTGACCCAGAACGTGATAACAGCTCCTTTATTGAAGGTGCAGGTTATTCGGATCAGGCACATTTCCAAAGAGAATTCAGGACATTTATGGGAATGACTCCTAAGAAGTACATAAAACTTATCAAGAATTTCTGATATACATGCAAAAACAGGTGACAATCTTCACAATCAGACTGCCACCTGCTTTTCTTAATCTCCATCAGTTAATATAAAATCACTCATCACTGTATTACATATATCCATGCCATATTCAGTAAACCTTAACATATCTGCCTGCTTTACAAGAAGACCTTTATTAATATTCTGTTCTGTCTCTTTAGCATAAACATCATTAATTGAAACTCCAAACCTGTTCTGAAAATCCTTCACATCAACTCCTGCAACCTTTCTTAGTCCAAGAAACATGAATTCTTCCATTGCATCTTCTTTAGTCAGTATTTCAATATTTTCATGAAGTTTTCCTATATCACCGTTAAGCTCTATATACTTCTTGACATCTCTTATGTCGGAATACCGCACATTTTCTGTAAATCCTGCTGCCGAACACCCAAAGCCATAATACTCTCCTCTGTTCCAATACAGAAGATTATGCCTGCATTCGAAGCCCGGTCTGCTATAATTGGATATTTCGTATCTTTCATACCCTGCATTTCCAAGAATCTGCTTTGTTATATGGTACATGCGCCTGTCCTCTTCCTCATCAGGAACCGGCGGAAACTTGTCAATATTATCAGCCAGATAAGTGCCTTCCTCAAGAATAAGGCTATACGCCGATATATGCTCCGGCTGTAATGCCGTCACCTTGTCAAATGTATTTTCAAGAGTTGCTTCAGTCTGCCCCGGAATAGCCGACATAAGGTCAACATTAATATTATTAAAGCCTGCAGCCCTTGCCAGTCTGAAGCTTTCCTCAAACTGTTCAAATGTGTGTATTCGCCCAAGCATTTTTAATTCATTATTATCAGCAGACTGTAAGCCAAAGCTTAACCTGTTCACTCCTGCAGCTCTGTATTCTGAAAGCCTGCTTTCATTAACTGTTCCCGGATTACATTCCATTGTTATCTCAGCATCATCCAAAACATCAAAACAATCCCTGACAGCAGCTAATATGTCAGCTATACAGCCATCAGGCAGTACAGACGGAGTACCTCCGCCAAAGAATATGGATGTTATCTTATCTTTTACCTGCCCCTCTGCTGTATTTCTGATTTCATTAATAAGTGCCTTAGTGTAAGCATATTTTACAGCATCACCAGCCGGAGCAGACAGAAAATCACAATATATACATTTGTGTACACAAAAAGGGATATGTATATATATCCCTTTTTCATATGTTTTATTCATCATCTAACTTTAATACGCTCATAAACGCCTTCTGTGGAATCTCTACATTACCAATCTGGCGCATACGCTTCTTTCCTTCCTTCTGCTTCTCAAGAAGTTTCTTCTTTCTTGAGATATCACCACCGTAACATTTTGCAAGTACATCTTTTCTGAGTGCCTTGACAGTTTCTCTTGCAATTACCTTGCTTCCGATAGCTGCCTGAATAGGAATCTCAAACTGCTGTCTTGGAATCTCTTCCTTGAGCTTCTCACACATTTTACGGCCTCTCTCCTCAGCATTGCCGGCAAATACAATGAATGAAAGTGCATCAACTTCTTCTTTGTTAATAAGAATATCAAGCTTGACAAGCTTAGAACGCTCATACCCCTTCATCTCATAATCAAATGATGCATAACCTCTTGAGCGTGATTTAAGTGCATCAAAGAAATCATATATAATCTCATTAAGAGGAAGGTCATACTTAAGCAGTGCCCTTGTCTGCTCAATATATTCCATTCCATTATATATGCCTCGTCTTTCCTGACAAAGTTTCATAATAGGTCCGACGAATTCTGTTGTAACCATAATCTCAGCACTTACCATAGGCTCTTCCATATAATCAATCTCAGAAGGGTCCGGCATATTAGACGGATTAGTAAGGTCAATTACATCTCCGTTCGTCTTGTGAACCTTATATATAACGCCCGGTGCGGTTGTTACAAGGTCAAGATTATATTCTCTCTCAAGTCGTTCCTGTATAATCTCTAAGTGAAGAAGTCCTAAGAATCCACATCTGAAGCCAAATCCAAGTGCAATAGATGTCTCTGGCTCAAACTGCAGGGCTGCATCATTAAGCTGCAGCTTTTCAAGTGCATCTCGTAAATCCTGATACTTGGCGCCATCTGCCGGATATAATCCGCAGTAAACCATAGGATTAACCTTCTTGTAACCAGGAAGTGGCTGCTCACACGGTCTGTCATTATCAGTAACTGTATCACCAACTCTTGTATCTCTTACATTCTTGATACTTGCTGTAATATAACCAACCATTCCAGCTGTAAGCTCATCGCATGGAATAAAACGGCCTGCACCGAAATATCCAACCTCAACGACCTCTTCTACAGCTCCCGTTGCCATCATTCTTATCTTAGTACCCTTCTTGACAGTACCTTCTTTAATTCTTACAAATATGATAACACCCTTATATGCATCATATAACGAATCAAATATAAGCGCTGAAAGTGGTGCGGAAGCATCTCCTGATGGTGCCGGAATCTTAGTTACAATCTGTTCAAGAACCTCTTCAATATTAATTCCGTTCTTAGCTGATATAAGCGGTGCATCCTGTGCCTCTATTCCTATAACATCCTCAATCTCTTCAATAACTCTTTCAGGTTCTGCACTTGGAAGGTCAATCTTATTAATTACAGGAAATACATCAAGATCATGGTCTAATGCAAGATATACATTAGCAAGTGTCTGTGCTTCAATTCCCTGTGCCGCATCTACTACAAGTATAGCACCATCACAGGCTGCAAGTGCTCTTGATACCTCATAATTAAAGTCGACATGTCCCGGAGTATCAATAAGATTGAATATATATTCCTGTCCATCTGATGCCTTATATACAGTTCTTACTGTCTGTGCTTTAATTGTAATTCCTCTTTCTCTCTCAAGATCCATGTTATCAAGAATCTGCTCCTGCATCTCTCTTGATGTGAGAAGTCCGGTTTTTTCAATTATTCTGTCAGCCAGTGTTGACTTGCCATGATCAATATGTGCAATAATACAAAAATTTCTTATGTTCTTCTGATTAATTCCTGCCATTAATATAACCCCGCTTGTTTTAAATAATCTTTTATGCCATCTGCTATGGCTTGTGCTGTCTTAGTTTTATCAGTTGTTACTTTCTTTAAATCTGATACATTAGTTATAAAACCCATGTCTATTACTGTGCTTGTACATTTGCTATGAGCGTTAATATAATAATTATCCTTTGCATCTCCAGCTGTACCGGTTTTCACTCCACGATTCTTAATTCCAGTACTTTTTTCCATGCTCTTAAGAATAATCCTTGAAAGCTCTGCTGCCTCAACAGGCTTTGTCGTGTGAATATAACTCTCCGCACCGGAAACTGATGTATCTGCATTATATGAATTCATTCTAAGTGACACACATATATATACTTTTGACGAATTACATATCTTTACACGTTCTTCGTCTGTAACATCCCTATCTGATGTTCTTGTCATGACAACCTCAATCCCATCGGATTCAAGCTTTGACTTAATATCAAGAGCCATTTCAAGATTTATATCCTTTTCCTTCCTGCCTGATGACGACACTCCAGTATCCTTTCCACCTTTTGATGGATCAAGACAGACTACAGCCTTTGAAGACGCCCCTTTAGATTCAACATTCTTATTATCATTAAGATATCCACTTGTTCTGGTTTCGCTCTCGGTTTCTTTGCCAATAACGTTTCCCTCACTTACAGTATCCTTAAAAAAATCATTATACACCATTAAAGTGATAACCAGCAAGCAGACAAGCGTAGCCAGTCCGAATAATTTATCTATTCTAAATGTTTTACGATGTTTCATTATAGTACCCCATTAATATTTCTTGTACTATTGTCCATAAGGAAGGGGTAAATGTCAACAACTTTTAACCATTTCTTTTCTTAACTGACGCATTATTTTCTTTTCAAGCCTTGAAATATATGATTGTGAAATTCCTAACATATCAGCAACCTCTTTCTGTGTCTTTTCTTCTCCATCCTCTGAACTCAAACCAAATCTCAAATCAACTATTATTCTTTCACGCTCCGGAAGCTGGTTTATAGCCTTTTTAAGCATTTTGCACTCAACCTCTGTTTCAATATCCCTATATATAATATCCTCATCCGTTCCAATAATGTCTGACAACAGAAGTTCATTACCATCCCAGTCAACATTAAGCGGTTCATCAATTGACACTTCTGCTTTTATCTTACTGTTTCTTCTAAGATACATAAGAATTTCGTTTTCTATACACCTTGATGCATATGTTGCAAGCTTGATATTTTTATCCTTATCATATGAATTAATTGCTTTGATAAGCCCTATTGTTCCAATTGATATCAAATCCTCTACACCAACCCCTGTATTGTCAAATTTCTTCGCAATATAAACAACAAGCCTTAAATTATGTTCTATCAGGGTGTGCTTTGCTTCAGCATCAGAAGCTGTCCCCAGTGCTTCTATTGCGTTCTGTTCCTCACTTGCCCCAAGTGGTGCCGGCAATATATCTGTCCCACCTATATAATGTACGTCACCCTGCTTTAATAAACAAAAATTCTTTATAGAAGGCATTACCTTAAACTGAAAATGATCCGCCATCGCAACCTTTACTACCATATTTCTATCCATCCTTTTATTTTCTTCAAACTTCCGATTCTTCTACATAATCATGTCCTTCCCCAAAAGGGCATGATAATCCCCATTCTTATTAATCTGCCTAAGAGACATACCTATAGCCGCATGCTCCCTTTTCACAACATTTTCTCCCTCGTATATATGTATATAATCTGCTGTTATGATTTCCATCATCCCACCTGAATTTCCCACACTGTTATATGGAATCAGATGATATCCAAGCTTTTGTAAGTTATCTATGTCACTGAGAATATCGTTGAAATACGTTCTTTCAACCACTGTAACAGGTCTTTTCCCAACATAATCAATAAGGCTGTTGCCTGTATCAATTATTGCGTCCATTTCAAATTCCCGTTCCGCTACGCCAATCACAATGTGTCTTTTCAAACCATCTGTTATCCTGATAGTTTTAAGTGTCTTAAGCACAATGACAACAACTATAACCGTCACAGTAAGAAAGATTACAAGCTCACTGTCAGACAGAATTACATTTCCAATAAAATACCCTGCAAATGTGTACTTTAACCAATGCATTATCCCACCTGCAAAAAGTTTACCGTTGAAGTGACAAAGCAGGATTCTGAAACAGCATCAGAACAGGGCGACGGAACGCTTGCGGGAGCAGTTTACGGACTGTACAAGGACGGCGAGCTTGCTGATACCTATACGACCGATGAAAACGGATATTTCAAGACAAAAGAGTATGTTTGCGGAAATTATACGATTCAGGAGATTTCTCCAAGTGAGGGTTATCTCCTCGATGCAACTGTTTATTCCGTAGGCGCTGAGCCGAAAAAATACACAATTGAAAGTAATCTCATTTCTATGACTGTCACAGAGGACGTAGTAAAGGGAAATATTGCGATCATCAAGCATTCCTGTATAATAAAACTTGACACATACAAAACAATCAAAGTATAATAAAAACAAAGGAGTGTGTCATCAATGGGAACAGGAAAACAATATGATGAAGAGTTTAAAAAGCAGGCAATAAAGCTCGCAAAGGAGATTGGCACCAAGGCAGCAGCAGATGAGCTGTGCATCCCCAAAGGGACGCTGGGGACGTGGATGCAAAAGGCACGGATCGGAGAAATAGACACAGGTGCAGGCTCACGTACACCGGGAGAGTCACTTACTATCGCACAGCAGCTCCAGGCAGCGAACAA
>ENA-UEQI01000122-UEQI01000122.1-human-gut-metagenome-genome-assembly--contig:-NODE-122-length-26871-cov-16.034635_pt1 | contig 26871 bp, 20 predicted proteins | sample MGYA00242946_ERZ507945 | MGnify/ENA primary metagenome ERZ507945 (study PRJEB26167, sample SAMN06115467) | human gut metagenome | host: Homo sapiens | place: China:Guangxi | collected 2016-06-08... | reverse complement strand
GATTATAACAAAATCGTAGATTATCCTTGAAATCTCACTTCTTAGCCAAAAAAGCTCTTGATTTTTTCGCAAAAAAGACTAGAATATCCACTTGCAGAAAGGCACTTCCTGCAGGGCCTTCTGCAAAATACATTTGCGTATGGCAAGGAGATTTTAGATATGAAACTCAAGAATGTTTGTGTTGCTGTTGTTGCTCTGGCTCTGGCTGTTGGCATGACCGCCTGCGGCGGCTCTGCTTCCTCCACTGCTGCATCCTCTTCCGAGGCTGCTTCTACCAGCACTTCTGTTGCTGCTGAGGCCGAGGAGAACGCTTCTTCCGCTGTTGCAGAGGAGAACGGTTCTTCTTCTGAGGCTGCTTCCAGCGAGGCTGCTTCTTCTGAGGCCGCTTCCAGCGAGGCTGCTTCCAGCGAAGCTGCTTCTTCTGTTGCCGCATAATCAGGCAGCGCACCCAGTTCAAGGAACGATCAAGCCGGGCACGGAATTTTTTCTGTGCCCGGCTTTTTTGCAGCAAAATGCGCCGGAAAGGTTTATTGGGAACCTCCCGGCGCATTTTTCAGAAGCTGTCATCAGAAGCAGGATGCCCCTCAGGCAGCGTGCAATGCTTATTCTTATATTCCCCAGAACAGGATCCCCAGTCCTGCAGAGAGCAGGATCATCCCAATGGGCGATGGTGCTTTGCCCTTTTTCCGGCGGCAAAGGGCATGCAGCCCCCACAGCAGCAGGAACACCACAATGGAACGGAGATCCGGTGCAATGCCTGCCTTGTCCGCTGCAAACCCGGCCAGCGTAGAAAGCGCCATGTTGACAGCAGTTGCCAGGATCATCGCCACCACACAGGGACGAACGCCGCCCAGAACTGCATTGACACCGGCATATTTCATCAAATTCTGCAGCACCGATGCAACGAGCAGGATAATGACAAAGGACGGCAGCACCACACCCAGCGTGGCGCACAGCGCGCCCCAGAAGCCGCCCTGTGAAGCGCCGATGAAGGTGGCCATATTGATGGCCAGCGGGCCGGGTGTGGATTCCGACACGGCAATGAAGCTGAGGAATTCGCCTTCCGTCAGCCAGCCGTGTCCTAAAACCGTTTCCCGCACCAGTGAGATCATGCCGTAGCCGCCGCCGAAGGACAGCGCACCGATCATGAGAAAATTCCAGAAAAGCTCTGCATAGATCATTTGGCTCTGTCCCCCTTCTGCAGCTTCTGCACGGCGTACAGACCAAGGCCCGCCGCACCGCTGAGCAGGATATAGAAGATGGAGGAGAACGACACCGCCATCACCGAAAAGCTTACCATTGCCAGAACCACTGCGGCCAGGATGACCATATTGAAAGCACTCCGTTCCAGCTGCTTCAGCATCTTCAGTCCGGCGGAAAGGATCAGATAGATCACACACACCTGAATGCCGTGGAACGCACTTGCCACCACCGAAAGGCGGAGGAACTGGTCAAAGAACAGCGAGATCAGATAAATGACCGCGAAGGACGGGAGACACACCGCCACCGTGGACGCCGCCGCGCCTGCCACACCCTCGATCTTGTAGCCGATATAGGTGGCACTGTTCACCGCCACCGGGCCGGGCGTAGACTCCGCAATCGCCACCATGTCCAGAAATTCTTCTTTTGTCACCCACTTTTTCTCTTCCACAAATTCATTCTGCAGCAAAGCCACCATGGCATAGCCGCCGCCAAACGTGAACGCACCAATTTTGAAAAACGTCCAGAAAAGCTCTTTTGTTTTCGACATAGCCTTCTCCTTTCTTGCACCTTATTATATCATTTTTTGTTTTGATATGATATACTTTAATGGAATATGCTGTTTTCTTTGGAAAAAGCAGAAAAAGGAGTTTAGGATATGAAAACAAAATTTGGCATTGTAGGCTGCGGCTTTCTGGGCGGCATTGTGGCCAACGCATGGAAGAACGGTCTGCTGCCGGACTATGAGCTGGTGGGCGTGACCAGCCGCACCCGTGCTTCGGCAGAAAAACTTGCCGCCGAGGTAGGCTGTCCCGTCTGCGATGATGTGGATGCTCTGCTGACACTGCAGCCGGAATACATTGTGGAGACTGCTTCGGTGGAGGCTGTGCGCGCCATGGCTGTGCCTGTGCTGAAAAAAGGCGTGAACCTGGTCATCATTTCCATTGGCGCGTTTGCGGACCTTGATTTTTACGAGCAGGTCAAGGCCGCTGCCGTGGAGGGCGGTGCCAAGGTGCATCTGGCAAGCGGTGCCATTGGCGGCTTTGATGTGCTGCAGACCGTCACCCTGATGGCCGAGGCGCAGAAGCTGGCCGAGACGGCAGGCATTGAGACCCACACCGGAGCCAAGGGCTTCCGCAACACGCCGGTATGGGCCGACCACCTGCTGACCGATACCGAAAAGACCGCCGTGTTCACCGGCAATGCCAAGCAGGCCATTGCCACCTTCCCCCGCCGCGTGAATGTGGCTGTTGCCACCTCGCTGGCCACCACCGGCCCGGAGATCACCGGCGTGACCATGCACTCGGTACCCGGCTGGGTGGGCGACGACCACTGCATCACCGCCGAGATCGAGGGCGTGAAGGCCGTGGTGGATATCTGCTCTTCCACCAGCGCCATTGCCGGTTGGAGCGTAGTTGCCCTGCTGCGCAACCTCGCCTCCCCCGTATGCTTCTATTAAAGGAGGACTTTACTGATGTTCAAGAAACTGGTGGCCATTGAGCCGGTAAGCCTGATTCCTTCCGCCGAGGAAGCGCTGCATCAGTACGCAAAAGAAGTGGTGCTGTACCGCGATATCCCGGCCAGCGATGACCAGATCGTGCAGCGCATCGGGGATGCCGATGCCGTGCTTCTGAGCTATACCTCCCGCATGGGCAAAAGCGTGATCGAGCGCTGCCCGAATATCCGTTACATCGGCATGTGCTGCAGCCTGTATTCTGAGGAAAGCGCCAATGTGGATATCGCCTACGCCCGCACCCGCGGCATCAAAGTGCTGGGCATCCGGGACTACGGCGACCGCGGCGTTGTGGAGTACGTCCTGCATGAGCTCACCGGCATCCTGCACGGTTTTGGGATGCCCATGCTGCGGGACGAGCCGGTGGAGATCACCGGGCTGAAGGCAGGCATCATCGGGCTGGGTGTGTCCGGCAAAATGATCGCCGACGCGCTGCAGTTCATGGGTGCCGACATTGCCTATTATAGCCGCACCCGCAAGCCGGATGCCGAAGCTGTGGGCATGGCCTATAAGCCGCTGGCACAGCTGCTGACCGAGAGCGAGGTGGTGTTCACCTGCCTGAACAAGAACGTACTGCTGTTGGGCAAGGACGAATTTGCACAGCTGGGCGCAGGCAAGGTGCTGTTCAACACCTCCATCGGCCCGGGCTTTGACTCTGCTGCTCTGGAACAGTGGCTTGCTCTGCCGGGCACCCACTTCTTCTGTGACACCCGTGCCGCTGCCGGCCCGGTGGGTGAAGACTTCTTTGCCCGTGAGAATGTGCATTGCGCGAATGTTTCTGCCGGACGCACCAAGCAGGCTTTTGTGCTGCTGAGCCAGAAGGTGCTGGCAAATATCCGCACTGCACTGGGAGAATGATATAAAAAGGAAACGCTTCCCGGCCGGGGAAGCGTTTTCTTTTAGGCTTTATTCAAAATTGTTGTGATCTCTTCCAGATTCGCCGCAAATCGGATGCCCTGCTGGCGCTGCGGCGTGGAAAGGCCTTTCTCGATCATTTTGGCAAGCAGTGCTTTCAGGCTGTCGTAGTAGCCGTTCAGATCATACAGGATGCAGGGCGCGTCCAACTGGCCCAGCGAGACCTTGGACATTACCTCTGCGATCTCTTCCAGCGTGCCGGTGCCGCCGGGGAATGCGATGAAGGCATCGCCCAGCTCGATCATCTTCGTCTTGCGCTCGGTCATGTCCTTGGTGACGATCAGCTCGGTCAGGCCATCGTGCTGCAGCTCCTGCTGCACAAAGAACTGCGGTTCCACACCGGTCACCGTGCCTCCTGCGTCCAGCGCGCTCTGGGCAAGCTGGCCCATCAGGCCGCTGCGGGAGCCGCCGTACACAAGGCGGTGCCCGTTTGCACCGATCCAGCTGCCCAGTTCCCGGACAGCTTCCGCCAGCGCAGGATCATTGCCCGCATTTGCTCCAAGATAGACCGTGATGTTCATGGTATTTCCCCCTTTGTTTTTTCCATTTTACCACGCAGCGGGCCGATTGAAAAGGGCCATCCCCTTGCAAATGCAGCGGCACTGTGGTATTCTTGAACGCAGAAAAAAGGGAGCCTGCAAAAGCAGGCTGAGAGTGGGCTGTTTGCCCAGACCTGTGACCTGATTTGGACAATGCCAACGTAGGGAGATACTGCTGCTTCAAAGTGCGGAGATGCCTCCTTGCGGGCATTTCCGCATTTTTTGCAAAGGAAGTTGTAACCATGAAAACTGCATTGACGATTGCCGGCAGCGATTCCAGCGGCGGTGCTGGCATCCAGGCCGATATCAAAACCATGACTGCAAACGGCGTGTACGCCATGAGCGCCATTACCGCACTGACTGCCCAGAACACCACAGGTGTGACCGGCATTTTTGAAGCCACGCCCGAATTTCTGGCACAGGAGATCGACGCCATTTTTACCGACATCTACCCGGATGCCGTCAAGATCGGCATGGTATCCTCGGCAGAGCTGATCGGTGTGATCGCCGAAAAGCTGCACACCTACGGCGCAAAGCATATCGTGGTGGACCCGGTGATGGTTGCCACCTCCGGCTCCAAGCTGCTGCGGGACGATGCCGTGCAGGCACTGACCGAAAAGCTGCTGCCCATGGCAGAGGTGGTCACCCCCAACATTCCGGAGGCTGAGATTCTTTCCGGCATGAAGATCACCGATGCGGCCGGAATGGAGGCCGCTGCAAGGCTGATCAGCGAGAAATACCACTGTGCCGTGCTGTGCAAGGGCGGCCACCAGATCAACGATGCCGACGACCTTCTGTGGCGGGACGGCTGCGGCAAATGGTTCCGCGGCAAGCGCATTGCAAACCCCAATACCCACGGCACCGGCTGCACCCTGTCCAGCGCCATTGCGTCCAATCTGGCAAAGGGCTATGACCTGGATGCATCGGTGGAGCACGCAAAGGCCTACATTTCCGGCTGTCTTTCTGCCATGCTGGATCTGGGCCACGGCTCCGGCCCGATGGACCATATGTTTGCACTGAAGGGAGAGTTTGTGGGTGAGTGAGCAGACCTTTGTGCAGCAGCTGGTGCAGGAAAGTCTGCCTGTGTGGGAGAAATGCCTGCACTCAGAATTTCTGACCCACCTTGCGGATGGCACACTGGATGAAGCCTGCTTCAAGGGCTACATCGTGGAGGACAGTCTTTACCTGCGGGAATATGCCAAGGTGTTTGCCTGGGGCATGACCAAGGCAAAGGATATGCAGACCATCCGCACCTACTATTCCCTGCTTTCCTTCGTGAATGAGAGCGAGGATGCAGCCCGCCTGCACTATCTCAAGCACTTTGGACTGACCGATGAAGGCATCCAGAGCCTGCCGCTGCGGCCGGAGAACCGTGCCTATGTGGACTCTATGATCGAAGCCGCCAAAAACGGCGAGGGTGCAGCCGAGTGCATGATGGCCTGCCTGCCCTGTATGCTGAGCTATGGCTGGATCTTCCAGAAACTGCTGGAAGAAAAGCCTTCCGTGCAGGATACCCTTTATGGTGCACTGGTGGTGGACTATGCTGACAAGGGCTATGAGGCGGCCTGCCGCGACTGGGCCGCGTTTGCAGAAAAAGTCTGCGAAGGCCTGAGCGACGAGCGCCTTGCCCGCTGCCGCGAGATCTTCCACGCCTGCTCGGAGCACGAGCTGAATTTCTGGGCCATGGCAGCTTCCCCGCGCAGTGACCTGTAATTTTTCCTAAAATATAAAATGCACCCGGCCTGTGGGTAGAACCGCAGCAACCGGGTGCATTTGTTTTGTTCAGGGTTTCGTGGCCGCAGCCGCAGGCATGAGCCTTAGTGCCGGAAACAAAGGAGCCCTAAAACAAAAACTCCCCCGGCTCTTCTGCCGAGGGAGTGGAAAAGAAAAACGCCCCTAACAGAAGAACTCTCTTCTGTCAAGGACGAATAAAATTTGGCCTTTTATCCGCGGTGCCACCCTGACTTCATGGGCATGACCCCATGCACTTGGCGAGATGCCAACACATCCCCGGCAACTGACGTATGCCCTACGTTGCAGAATACTGTGCGGCGAAAGTTCTCCGCAGTTCCCTGCACCCTCAGCGGTCCATTTCGGGAAAATATAACGCAAAGTCACACTTTCCTTGACGAACTGTTTCCGGTCTGCTTCTCAGCTGCGCAGGCTCTCTGTACAGGCATGGTTCGCCGTTATCTCCGCTTCAACGGTTTAGTGTATTGAATTTGGCTATATTAAACCACGGATTTTTCGTTTGTCAATACCTGTTTGCAAATTTTTCAAAATCAGCCTATGTCCACAGTGGGTTCAGCGCTTCCGGCGACTGTTCGTGCTGGAAAACTTCACCGCTTTTGCCGGCCTGCGGCGGCTGTGCAACGCACTGTAGTAGCCAAAGGCAGTGCCGCATAAGCCGCCCACAATGTGCATGAAGTTTGCTACATTGTCGTGCACAAAAATGATATCGTACACCTGCTGACCAAAGTACAGCGCTGCAACCAGCAGCATGGTGACCGGGATGCCGCCGGAGAAGCCCGCCAGCGACGAAAGCATGATAAGCATAAACACGATGCCGGACGCGCCCAGCAGCCCCGAACGTGGGAACAGCACGCATTGCAGCACGCCGGTGACCAGAGCGGTGAACACCATGCCGCACAAAAGCGGCTTGCTGCCGTACTTTTCTTCCATTGGCGGGCCAACAACGAGCAGCAACAGCATGTTATTCAGAAAGTGATCCCAGCTGGCATGGCCCAGCACATGGCCGAACAGCCGGATGTAGAACAGCGGGTCCTTCAGCGAGGAGCGGTAGACACAGAACAGGTGCATGGTTGTCCACCCGTCCGTCCACTGGTCGAGGAACAGCACCAGAAGTGACAGCAGGAAAAATGTGAGGATCACCGGGGAGTTATACTGCAGTTCCAGTTTGAGTTTTACTTTTTTCATCCTCTTGTCTCCACCCAGTATTCGCCCATGCTCTGGCCGGGCTGGTTCGTCACTTCATCCTTGAGGTAATCGCCAAGGCCGCAGCTTTCCGGCTGCCATGCAAGGGCTGCTTCCACCGTGGGATACTCCACCTCGGCATACCAGAACTCGGTGGGCTGGCCTTCGTCCACATGGTTCACTTCCAGCACAGAACCGTCCGGCAGGGTGTAGCTGCGGCGCAGCTTCGGGATGAGAGGTTTGCCGATGATCTTGTATTCCAGATCATCAAACAGTTCTTTGTCGATGCTGCGCTCGATCTCCTCACGGGCAAGGCCGCCCCCGGATTTGAAGCAGAGGATGTAGTCCGTTCTGCCGCCGGTGAGGGCTTCTTCCCGGATGCGCACAGTGGGCCGCACGCTGATATAGCCCTGCCGCATGGCAAATTCCTCCCTGAGGGGCAGCCCCTCAGGCCAGCCCTTCACCATCCATTTGCGTTCGATTTCCATAATGCATCCCTCTTTCATGCGGTTTTTTGGCATTTCTTATTTATAATAACATGATTTTGTGCTATTATAAAGGGTAGATTTTTACTCCTTCTGTCTGCTTCGCAGCCAGCTTCCTCAGTGAGGGAGCCTATCCGCACGGTAAGCGTGTCGAGCGAACGCGGGACGAAGGGAGTTCGTCCATGATAAGGAGAACCATATGAAAGAACGCGCTTACCCTGTGTATACCGTCAACAAACACGCCGAGGGCCTGCTGGTGGGCGGGCATCCATGGGTGTACGAGAACGACATCCTCCATTCCCCGGAAAATGAGCCGGAAAACGGCACGCTGGCCGATGTGGTCAGCCCCAAGGGTTCCTACCTTGGCACCGGCTTCGTTTCGCTCAAGAGCAAGATCCGCGTGCGGCTGATCTCCCGCAATGCCAACGACACCTTTGATGCAGCCTTCTGGCGCCGCCGGGTGGAATATGCATGGAACTACCGCAAGACCGTGCTGGAACCTGCAGACCTTTCTGCCTGCCGCGTCATTTTTGGCGAAGCCGACCAGTTCCCCGGGCTGACTGTGGACCGGTTCAGCAACATCCTCGTCACGCAGACCCTGAGCGTGGGCATGGAAAAGCTCAAGCCCGTCCTCTTCCCCATTCTGGCAGAAGTCCTGCGCGCCGACGGCCAGACCATCGACGGCATCTACGAGCGCAACGATGAGGCTCTGCGCGCAAAGGAAGGTCTTGAGCAGAACAAAGGCTGGTTTGAGCTGCCCGGTGAGACTCACCCGGCAAGCACCCAGACCGAGATCCGCGAGAACGGAGTTTACTATCATGTGGATTTCGAGAACGGCCAGAAGACCGGCTTCTTCCTTGATCAGAAGTACAACCGCCGGGCGGTGGCACGCCTTGCTGCAGGTCACACCGTGCTGGACTGCTTTACCCACACCGGCAGCTTTGCACTGAACGCCGCTGCGGGCGGCGCTGCCCGTGTGACCGCCGCCGACATCAGCGCCGAGGCCATTGCTATGGCGCAGCGCAATGCCCAGCGCAACGGTCTGACCAATATGGACTTTTTGTGCGAGGACACCTTTGAGCTGCTGCCCCGCCTGGAAAGAGAGGGACACCCCTACGATTTTATCATTCTGGACCCGCCGGCCTTTACCAAGGCGCGCCGCACTGTGGAGAACGCCATGCGCGGTTACAAGGAGATCAACTACCGTGCCATGAAGCTGCTGCCCCGCGGCGGCTATCTGGCAACTGCCAGCTGCTCCCACTTTGCCACCGAGGAGCTGTTCATCAAGATGCTGCGCGCCGCTGCAAAGGATGCGCACCGCCAGCTGCGGCAGATCGAGGTGAAGCAGCAGGCACCGGATCATCCGATCCTGTGGGGTGTGCCGGAGACGAATTATCTGAAGTTCTTCCTCTTTCAGGTGATTTAACGATTTGAATACCCTCCGTTTCACTCTGGGTATCTTCAGCGGAAGTTTTATTTTTAATATTTGAGCTTCCAGAAAATCCGCAGATTTTCCGGAAGCTCTTTTTCACGAAGCGGGGCCGTAACGGGCAATGGCATCTTATATTTAAATGTTAAAACACATTTTCCCGCCGGGGTCTTTCGCGTGAAAATGTGTTTGGAGCGGCCCTGCGATTGCAAGGCAATGAAAGCCCCGGTGGGGCTTTCAAGCAGGCGAGCGGTCTGCGCCAGCAGATGGAAGGGCCTTGCCCTGACAAGCGTCGAGGCCGCGACAAACACGAAAACAAAAAATATAATACATTAAAGAATGGCAGAGCACAGCGGAGCCATTTCTAAACCGTTCGGCCTGACAAAAGGCGCAAATCCCATCCGATAAGTCATACCAAGTGCGGATGCTCCAAAAATGCAGGAAGCTGTTTGTACAGAATCGTCAGATTTGTCAATTGCCTTTTTGCCCGGCAGCGGCTATAATCAAACCATAGACAGCAACGGCGCTGTGGGTCACCTCCTGACTCGCAGCGCCGTTTTTGTTAAGATGCTTTCGTACTTCTGGGTGCGGCATTGCGGCAGACCAGAATGCAGACGAAAGGGTAAGAAAAATAAGATCAAGTAAGGAGTAGGATTTATGGCAGCGAATGTTATGGAAATCTACGGCAGCAAGGTCTTTAACGAACATGTGATGAAGGAGCGCCTGCCGAGCGCAACTTATAAGAGCCTGAAGAACACCCTGCACAAGGGTGCTCCGCTGGACATTGAGGTGGCAAACGTTGTGGCCAGCGTGATGAAGCGCTGGGCCATGGAGCTGGGTGCCACCCACTACACCCACTGGTTCCAGCCGCTGACCGGCATCACCAGTGAGAAGCACGATGGCTTTGTTTCCCCTGTGGGCGACGGCACCGCCATCATGGAGTTCTCCGGCAAGGAGCTGGTGCGCGGCGAGCCCGATGCATCTTCCTTCCCCTCCGGTGGTCTGCGCGCCACCTGCGAGGCCCGCGGCTACACTGCATGGGACCCCACCAGCTACGCATTCGTGAAGGATGACGTGCTGTGCATCCCCACCGCATTCGTCAGCTACACCGGCGAGGCTCTGGATAAGAAGACCCCCCTGCTGCGTTCCATGAACGCACTGTCCAATCAGGCAGTTCGCATCCTGAAGCTGTTCGGCAAGGATGTGGATTACGTCTCCACCACCGTCGGCCCCGAGCAGGAGTACTTCCTCATTAAGAAGGAAGATTACGAAGCCCGTCAGGATCTGATCCTCACCGGCCGCACCCTGTTCGGTGCCCCCTCTGCCAAGGGTCAGGAGCTGGAAGAGCACTACTTCGGTGTCATTCGTCCCGAGGTCTCCGAGTTTATGAAGGAGTTGGACGAAGAGCTGTGGAAGCTGGGCATTCCCGCCAAGACCAAGCACAACGAAGTTGCTCCCTGCCAGCATGAGCTGGCTCCCATCTTCGACACCACCAACGTTGCCATCGACCACAACCTGCTGACGATGGAGATGATGAAGAAGATCGCTCCCAAGTACGGTCTGGTCTGCCTGCAACATGAGAAGCCTTTTGAGGGCGTGAACGGCAGCGGCAAGCATAACAACTGGTCCATGTCCACCACCCACGAGAACCTGCTCGACCCGGGCGACACCCCCATGGAGAACCTGCAGTTCCTGGTGTTCCTGGCTGCTGTCATCAAGGCTGTTGACGAGTACGCCGATCTGCTGCGCACCTCCGTTGCCACTCCTGGCAACGATCACCGTCTGGGTGCCAACGAGGCACCTCCGGCTATCATTTCCATCTTCGTGGGCGAAGAGCTGGAAGCTGTCATCGATGCTATCGCATCCGATTCCCCCTATGCCGGCCCCGTCAAGATGAAGATGGATCTGGGCGTTGATGTCCTGCCCAAGTTCAGCAAGGATACCACCGACCGCAACCGTACCTCTCCCTTTGCCTTCACCGGCAACAAGTTCGAGTTCCGTATGCCCGGTTCCGCTGAGAACCTGAGTGATGCCAACACCATCCTGAACACCGCCGTCGCAAAGGAACTGAAGGGCTACGCCGACGAGCTGGAGAGTGCTGAGGACTTTACCAGCGCCGTGATCGCTCTGGTCAAGCGCACCATCCGCGACCACCGCCGCGTCATCTTCAACGGCAATGGCTACACTGCCGAGTGGGAAAAGGAAGCCGCAAAGCGCGGTCTGCCCAACAAGAAGAACACCCCCGCTGCTCTGCCTGCCCTGATCGAGCCCAAGAACATTGCCCTGATGGAAGAGTTCGGCGTGCTGACCAAGGTAGAGATGGAGAGCCGCTACGAGGTGGAGATGGAGCACTACTCCAAGATCATCAACATCGAGGCTCTGACCATGCTGGAAATGGCCCGCAAGCAGCTGCTGCCTGCCGTCAACTCCTACATGAGCGAGCTTGCCAATACCGCAGCATCCAAACTGGCTGTGAGCGAGAACATCAGCGTGCGCAGTGAGACCAAGACCCTGACCAAGCTCTCTGCTGATGCCGATGCTATGAGCGACGCCGTCGATACCCTGCAGGATGCAGTGGATGCTTCCAAGGCATTGCCCACCGAGGCAGAAAAGGCCGTTGCTTTCCACGACAACGTGCTGCCTGCAATGGATGCTCTGCGTGCCGCTGCGGACGACGCCGAGACCATCTGCGGTGAGGATTATTGGCCTCTGCCCAGCTACAGCAAGATGCTCTACTACGTCTGATCTTTCATCAGCGTAACAGCAGAATAGCATCCGTAGGCTGCGGAATTTAAAATTGCCATTCTCCTTTTCCTATTTCTTACACCAGCCTAAAGACCTGCTCCCATTCTGAGGGCAGGCCTTTAGGCGTTTTATTTGAAAGGGAAACCATTATGAGCTATTCGACCCAACAGGACATCCTTGATTTTGTGGAGGACAACAACGTCAAATTTGTGCGCTTTGCCTTCTGCGATATCTTTGGCACTCAGAAGAACATTGCTGTGCTGGCAAACGATCTGCCCAAAGCTCTGGAAGACGGTGTCTGCTTCGACGGCAGCTCCATTGCCGGCTTTATGAAGGTGGAGGAAAGCGATCTTGTGCTGCGGCCGGATCTTTCCACCGTGACCATTCTCCCCTGGCGGCCTACCGAGGGCCGGGTGATGCAGTTCTTCTGTGATGTGGAAAAGCCGGACGGCCAGCCCTTTGGCGGCAACTGCCGCGGCTTTCTGCGCAGCGTGAACCGCAAATTCAAAAAGCTGGGCATCACCTGCAATGTGGGCGCAGAGTGTGAGTTCTACCTGTTCGAGAATGATGACCGGGGCCGCCCCACCCGTATCCCCATCGACTTTGGCGGCTACTTTGACGTGGCCCCGCTGGACGCAGGCGAGAACCTCCGCCGGGACATCTGCCTGACCATGGAGCAGATGGGCATGAGCCCTCAGCACAGCCATCACGAAAGCGGCAACGGCCAGAACGAGATCGACTGCCACCACGCAGGCCCCCTCAAGACCGCCGACAACGTGATGATGTTCAAGCAGATCGTGCGCGCCATTGCCACCCGCAGCGGCATCCATGCAAGCTTCCTGCCCAAGCCCCTGCCGGATCAGGCAGGCAGCGGCCTGCACATCAACCTGTCCCTTTACATGGATGGCCGCAACCTGTTTGAGGGCGACATTGCCCCGGACAGCATTGCAGGCAGCTTTATGGCCGGTGTGCTGGCCCACAGCCGGGAGCTGACCGCGTTCACCAACCCTCTGCCCAACAGCTATCAGCGCTTTGGCTGCGATGAAGCGCCCCGCTATGTGAGCTGGAGCCGCCAGAACCGCAGCCAGCTGGTGCGCATCCCGCAGGTAAAGGGCGACAACTGCCGCATGGAGCTGCGCAGCCCGGACCCTGCCTGCAACCCCTATCTGGCCATTGGTCTGGTTCTGGCTGCCGGATTGGACGGCATCGAGAACCGCATGGTGCTCTCTGCCCCCGTGAATAAGAATCTGTTCGACCCCTCTATGGCTGAGGGCCTCAGCCTTGAGACTCTGCCCGCCAGTCTGGAAGAGGCCGTGCAGGCTGCGGAGGAGAGCGAATTTTTGCGCAGAGTGCTGCCCGAGCAGCTTGCCAGCCGCTACTTTACGGAAGAACTGAAGCGCTGCGAAGCACTGAAACACGCGTCCGACCCTGTTGAGTACGAGCGTACCCATTACTTCAACGCCATCTGACCCCTGCAAAAGAGAGTGTGTAGGAGAAAGGAGCGAAGGAAATGGGACGTGCACTGATCGTAAGTGCCGGTGCAAGCTCCAACGAGTATATCGCTGCACGGCTGATCGAAATGGGCTACAGCCGCCCGGTGATCATTCCCAGCGGGGCCGAAGCCCGGCGTCGCATGACGGAATCGGATTTTGAGCTGATCGTGGTCAACTCTCCCCTGCCCGATGAATTCGGGCATGAGGTGTGCATCAATGCTGTGGAAAAAACAGATGCCGGCGTCGTGTTTCTGGTCAAGGCCGCACAGGCTGAGCAGCTTTTGGGGCCTTTGAGCGAGCAGGGGGTATTGCTGCTGTCAAAGCCCTTCAGCACCGCCTTTTTTGTGCAGGCCATGCACATGGCAGCGGCCGGCAACCACCGCCTGCTGCGTGCCCGGCAGGAGAACGCCCGCTTACAGGAAAAGATCGCACAGGTGCGGCTGGTCAGCCGGGCAAAATGCTGCCTTGTGGAGCACGAGCACATGACCGAAGCCGAGGCACACCGCTACATAGAAAAGCAGGCCATGGATACCCGTCGTGACCGCACAGAAATTGCACAGGAAGTCCTTGAAAATTATGAGGACATGGGTGTATAATATTGGATTGGGAAAAGTATCCTTGCTTTCACCGGCTCATTTTGGGAGAGGCTGAGAGCAAGACCATTCACCTGAAAGAATTCACAAAAGTTTATAAGGGAAAGAATTCAGAAAAACAAAAATAGAGGAGGAAATTCTATGGCAGAGAAACAAACCAAATTCATCTTTGTCACCGGCGGTGTCGTCTCCGGCCTTGGCAAGGGCATCACAGCCGCATCGCTGGGCCGTCTGCTCAAGTGCCGCGGTCTGAAGGTGGCCAGCCAGAAGCTGGACCCCTACGTCAACGTGGACCCCGGCACCATGAGCCCCCTGCAGCACGGTGAGGTGTTCGTTACCGACGACGGCACCGAGACCGACCTGGACCTGGGCCACTACGAGCGCTTCATCGACGAGAACCTGAACAAGTACTCCAACCTGACCACCGGCAAGGTGTATTGGAACGTGCTGAACAAGGAGCGTCAGGGTGCCTATCTGGGCCAGACCGTGCAGATCATTCCCCACATCACCAACGAGATCAAGAGCTACATCTACAACATGGCTTCCTCCACCGAGGCCGATGTGGTCATCACCGAGATCGGCGGCACCACCGGCGACATCGAGAGCCAGCCCTTCCTGGAGGCCATCCGGCAGGTGGGCCTGGAGCAGGGCCGCGACAACTGCTGCTTCATCCATGTGGTGCTGGTGCCCTACATCTCCGGCTCCAACGAGTACAAGTCCAAGCCTGCCCAGCACTCGGTCAAGGAGCTGCAGGGCATGGGCGTGAACCCGGACATCATCATCCTGCGCGCCGACGGCACCGTGGGCACCGACATCCGCCGCAAGATCAGCACCTTCTGCAACGTCAAGCCGGAGTGTGTCATCGAGAACCTGACCATGCCCAGCCTGTACCAGTGCCCGCTGATGCTGCACACCGGCGGTCTGGATGACGTGGTGGTGAACAAGCTCAAGCTGGACGTGCCCCCCGCCGACCTGACCGAGTGGAAGCAGGTGGTGAGCCGCATCGCCACCCGCAGCAAGACCTGCACCATCGCGCTGGTGGGCAAGTATGTCAAGCTCCACGACGCCTACCTGTCGGTGATGGAGAGCCTGTACCACGCAGGCTTCGAGAATGACAGCCAGGTGGAAATCAAGTGGGTGGAAAGCGAGGACCTGACCGACCAGAACGCCTGCAGGGAGCTCTTTGCGGACGTGGACGGCATCATCGTGCCCGGCGGCTTCGGCGACCGCGGCATCGAGGGCATGATCCAGGCTGCACAGTATGCCCGCGAGAACCATGTTCCCTACTTTGGCATCTGCCTTGGCATGCAGATCATGGTGATGGAGTTTGCCCGGGGCGTTTTGGGCTACAAGGATGCAAATTCCAGCGAATTCACCCCGGATGGCAAGCACAATGTGATCGCCCTGATGGCCGACCAGCAGGGCAACATTCCCAAGGGCGGCACCATGCGTCTGGGTAAATACCCCTGCAAGGTGATGCCCGGCACCAAGATGGCCGAATGCTACGGCGAGGCCGAGATCTGGGAGCGCCACCGCCACCGCTACGAGTTCAACAACGAGTTCCGTCAGGAGATGCAGGACGCCGGTCTTGTTATTTCCGGCACCAGCCCCGACGGTCGTCTGGTAGAGACTGTAGAGCTGCCCGGCCGTGACTTCCATTTGGGCGCACAGTTCCACCCGGAGTTCAAGAGCCGTCCGAACCGTGCTCACCCGCTGTTCAAGGCATTCATTGCTGCGGCACTCAAGTTCCGCGCCAGTGAGCAGCGCAGCCTGCTGCACATGTAAACCATAAAAATAAGGTGCTGTCTGTGCGGACAGCACCTTATTTTTTACCCATATAATCCATGATCCTGCAAGGCATGGTTCTTTTGCTTGTGCTTATACATCCGCTGGTCAGCCAGACGGGTGATCTTGTCTGTATCCGTGCCTTCTTCCGGGTAGAGGGCAAAGCCGCAGCTGGTGCCGATCGTCAGAAGACTGCCTGCAACATGATAGGGTGCTGCAACAGTCTTACAGATAAACTCGACCTTGCGGCGCTGTAGCTCCATCCGTTCCGCTTCCGCTTTTTGCAGAGAACTCCCGGTGGCTTTGTTCTATCCTTGATTTCCGATCAGCACCACGGCCACATCGTTGACATTCGTGCCGGTCGCGCCGGTGATGATGAGCCCATCCACCGCCTTGAGGGCATGGTAGGCATCGTTGTTCTGCAGCACATCGTACACGTTCAGCTGGTTCTGCGCCAGTGCCGCGGCCGTGCTGCCATCCACATAGCCGCCCGCAGCATCGGTTGGGCCGTCGGTGCCATCGCTGCCCACCGAAAAGACCGCTGCGTCCAGCCCGGCGATCACCGGTGCTGCAGCAAGGGCCAGCTCCTGATTGCGCCCACCCAGACCTGTTCCGGTCAGATGGACGACCGTCTCACCGCCTGCAAGAAAGGCCAGCTTTTTGCCCTGCCCCGCGTGGGTGCGGGCTATGGAACCAAGGAAGCTGCCAGCCTCCCGCGCTTCACAGCAGAGCCTGTCGGTCAAGATCACCGGCTCATAGCCCAGCTCCCGGCAGGCGTTGGCTGCTGCGCTGCACAGCTCCCGCACGCTGCCGGTGATCTGCGTGGCAACACGGTCCAGCACCTTTGGAGTCTCCTGTGCCAGCAGAGCCTTGGCCTGTGCCGAAAGCTGCAGGTGATATTTTTCCGCAATGGCAAGGGCCTGTGCACAGGTGGAGGTATCCGGCACCGCCGGGCCGCTGGCGATCATATCCAGCGGATCGCCCAGAATATCACTGAGCACGATGCTGAGCACCTGTGCGGGCGCACAGCTCTGTGCAAACCGCCCGCCCTTGACCCCGGACAGGCGCTTGCGAATGGTGTTCATCTCCACGATATCGGCACCGCTGGCAAGCAGCTGGCCCGTGATCTGCTGCAGCTCTGCGCCGGGGATCAGCGGCTTCTCAAACAGTGCACTGCCGCCGCCGGACAGCAGAAACAGCACCGTATCCTCTGCCGTTAAGCCCTGCACCAGTTCCAGCGCTTTCCGGGTGGCGGCAAAGCCATTCTCATCCGGCACGGGGTGCCCGGCTTCGCAGCAGTCCACGCCGGGGATCGTGCCCTTCACGTGGCCGTATTTGGTCACGACCACACCGCCATCCACCCGGCCAAGAAATTTCACCGCCGCATGGGCCATCTGCCATGCTGCCTTACCGGCAGCCACCAGCAGCACCCTGCCGCCCTGCGGCCGGAAATTTTTCAGCGCGCGGCGCACCGCTTCGTCCGGCAGAACAGCGTTCAGGCTGGCACGGATGATGGCATTTGCATCTCTGCGCAGTGTTTCGTTTTTCAGCATGTCGTTCTCCCCTTTTCCATCGCTTCTTGTCCGCGGACAAAAAACACCTGTACAGTCTCTTCCTATGCAGGAAAACGCCGTACAGGTGTTCTGATCTTTTTGCTTACTTTGTGCTTGCCGGAGCAACCTCAAAGTCGATCTTGCCCAGGTTCACATCCGCACGCACAATGGTGATCATCATGGTGTCGCCCAGACTCCAGTTCTTGCCGGAGACGGGGTCGGACAGGCGGATGCCCTCGGTGAGCATGGTACCGGAGGGGGTCAGGCTGGAAGCCGGCACAAAGCCCTCCACGCCATTGTCCAGCTCAATGAACAGGCCGCGCTGGGTCACGCCGGAAATGCGGCCCTCGTAGCACTCGCCCAGATGGCGGCGGGCATACTCGGCCTTGTAGCAGTCCTCAGCCTTGCGCTCGATCTGCATTGCAATGATCTCGCGCTCACTGGACTGCTTGCTTGCCTTCTCGGCAAAGTCGCTGTAGCGCAGCACCATGGTATCCTTATCCATGCCCTTGAGCTGGGCGGTCATGATGCGATGGATGGCCAGATCCGGGTAGCGGCGGATGGGGCTGGTGAAGTGAGCGTAGTCCTTCAGCACCAAACCGTAGTGGCCCTTGGGCTTTTCCTCATACACAGCCTTGGACATGCAGCGCAGCATACCGGTATTGACGATCTGCTCATACGGGCCGCCGCGCACACCTTCCAGAATTGCGCTCAGCTCCTTGGGGGTGGGCACATCCTTGGCAAAGTGATCGTTGATGCCGCAGGCCTGCAGCAGAGTGTGCAGACGCTCCAGCTTTTCAGCATTGGGTTCCTCGTGCACACGGTACACGAAGGGGATCTGCTTCACGCGGGCAAAGTGGGCAGCGCACTGGTTGGCCAGCAGCATGAACTCTTCGATCATAGCTTCGCTCTCGCCGGAGGTGCGCTTTTTCACATCGATGCAGTGGCCGTCCTCGTCGAGGATCAGCTTCACCTCGCCGCTCTCGATATCCATACAGCCGCGCTCCTTGCGCAGGCGGGCGCGGTGGCCGTACAGCTCCTTCATGGCGGGCAGCTGGCTGAGCACTTCATGGTACTTGCCCTTCAGCTCGTCGTCAGCACTGCCGGCCAGCAAGGCATTGATCTCGGAGTAAACGCCCTTGACGCGGCTGCGGATGACCGACTTGACAAAGCGGTAATCGATCAGGTTGCCATCCTTATCCAGATGCATCAGGCAGGAGAAGGCCAGACGCAGCACGCCCTCATTCAGGCTGCAGATGCCGTTGGAAAGCTGCTTGGGCAGCATGGGCACCACCTGATCGGCATAGTAGACGCTGGTTGCGCGGTTAAACGCTTCGTTGTCCAGTTCGCTGCCGGGCTTGACATAGTTGGAAACATCTGCAATGTGGACACCCAGCTCAAAGCCGCCCTCCGGGGTCTTGGTCAGGCTGATAGCATCATCGATATCCTTGGTCTCAGCACTGTCAATGGTGAAGATGGGCAGGGCACGCAGATCCATGCGGCCCTCGGTGTCCTTTTCAGAGATCTCAGCGTTCTCCAGCTTCTTGGCTTCCTCACGAACCTTATCCGGGAAGCGGCTGCGGATATCCTGCGCATAGAGCAGGGCCTTTGCGCAGCGCTTTGCTTCGTCCGAGCTGCCAAACCGCATGGCAACGCCCACGCGGTGATCTTCCTGCCGATTGCCGCGCTGCAGGATCTCCACGGCCACCTTGTCGCCGTCCTTTGCACCGCCCTCGCAGTCACGCATCAACTGCATGGAGATGGCCGGGCAGTCGTCCGGCACGAACTTCAGGCGGCCCTCAATGCGGCGGGCAGTGCCCACCAGATCGTTCTTTTCTTCCAGAATGGCCAGGATCTCGCCTTCATCGCTGCCCTCCACACGGGGGTGCTCAAACTTTTCCACAAGCACCATGTCGCCGGGCATGGCACCGCGGGTAAAACGGCCCGGGATAAAGATATCGCTGGTGCCGTCCTCCAGCATGACAAAGGCAAAATTCTTGCCCAGTTTTACCACCTTGCACAGCAGAGCCTTGTCTGCACGGCCGGAGCGCACCGTAAAGAACACGCCCTGACGCTGGCAGATGACCGCCTCGTGCACCAGCTGATCCACAGCCTCCATCACCTTGCGGTCCGAGCCGCGGTCCCCGCCGAATTTGGATTTGAGGTCTTTGACGGTGCACGGCTGATTCTGGATCGCGTGCTCAATTTTATCGCGCATTGCCATAATATTTTTTCTCCTTGCTCTTCCATGGCCGCAGCCTCCAACGTGCCGCAGCGCTGCCAATCGTGGGCCAACTGCCCCACCCTGCCCAGCGGTCAGACTGCCGCCGACATCCTATCATAACACAGAAAAACAGCCCCGTCCTTTACACGGGGCTGCACGAACCTTGTCAACCTGCCAGACGGCCTGCAAACAGACATGCCAGAATGGCAACCACAAAGAAAACAATGCCTGCAATGCGGGTGGTCTTGGCCAGCATCTGATCAGCCGGGGTCAGACGGGCATTGTTTGCGCCGCCCATACTGCCGTTGATGGCACCAGAAAGGCCCTGACCGTGGGTGTGCTGCATGAGAGTGAGGAAAACGATGACGAGCGAAGCGATCAGCAGGATCGCACCGCCAACAATTTCGATAACAGACATGGATTGAAACGCTCCTTTATTTTAATTCAATAAAAACTACGCAGAAATACAAATATATAGTAGCATAACAAGCGCAAAAAAGCAAGCAGAAACCGTGCATTTTTATGCCAGAAGGTCCAGCATTGCGCACAGCCGGGCAAAGATGGCAGCGCTGGAATGTTCCGTGCTCACCTGCCCGTCCTGCAGCACCACAATGGTGTAGCGCGGCTGCTGCGCCGGGTAAAACCCTGCGAACCACAAGTTTTTGCGTTCCGTACCATCCGGTGTGAACTGCCCGGTCTGCGCGGTACCGGTCTTGCCGCCAGCCCCTTCTTCCAGCCCGGCAGCATCCTGTGCGGTGCCCTCTTCCACCACCTGCTGCAGCATTTTACGCAGGAGCGCTACATTTTCCGCACTCATCACCCGCTTTGACTGCGGATGTGCAAGCGTTTCCAGCGGCGTACCGTCAGTTTCATCCACCGAGCCACACACAAAGAAAGGCGTGCGGTACACCCCGCCGGAAGCAATGGTGTTCATCATGGCGGCGATCTGTACCGGTGATGCCAGCAGAGCGCCCTGCCCAAAGCTGAAATTTGCCAGCTGGCCGCTCTGGGCAAGCTCCCCGGCAGACGGCAGCTTTCCGGCATCGGCGTGCAGCGCACCTGCCACCGGCACCTCCTGCCCGAAGCCAAGCTGCCGAGACATCTGCAAAAGCGTCTCTGCCCCCAGCTGCTGCCCCAGCCGGATAAAATAGCCGTTGCAGCTTTTTTCCAGAGCCGCAGTCATGTCCACCGTTCCGTGCGGAACACCGCCTGCGCAGCGGAAGATCTGTCCATCCACCACCACAGCACCGGTGCATTCGTACTCCGGCAGGATGCCCTGCTCCAGCGCTGCCGCAGCCATCACCGGCTTGAACACTGAACCCACAGCATAGCTTTCCAGTGCGCGGTTCAGGAACGGACTGTCCGGTGCATCCAGACTTGCGGCAAGGTCATCCGGGTCATAGCCCGGTACGCTGACGCTGGCGCGAACCGCAGCAGTGGCCGTGTCCAGAACCAGAATGCAGCCGCTGGTCATGGTGTCTGCGGCCACCGCTTCGGCGGCACGCTGCACCGGACGGGAGATCGTCAGCTGCACGCCCACCGCACTGCTGTCCTGCCGGGTGAGCTGCGGTGTTTCCCCGGCCCGCAGCCGTCCTTGTGCTGTGACCGCGCACACCAGCGTGTCATGCCCCTTTGTCCCGGCCAGCTGGCTGTCCAGCGCCTTTTCCAGCCCGGCAGTGCCGCGGCCTTCTGCATCCAGATAGCCGATCAGATGCTGGCACAGCGGAACTTCTGCGCAGCGCCGTGCCGTTGCAAAGCAGCGTATGCCGCGCCCGGAAAGGTCGCGGTCCACTTCCAGCAGAAACGGTGCGGAGCGGTTGCGGTTCCGGTACAAAAGTGCCTGCCCGGCACTGTCCGTAAATGCATACAGGCGTGTGTAGTTGTTTTCGCCCGGGAAGCAGAGGGCAAGATACCGCCTTTCCAGCCCGGTGAGAAGCAGGCCGCTGTGATCGTAAAAGCTGCCCCGCCGGGCAGGCAGCGAGAGCCGGACCGTGCTCTGTGCTTCGGCCCGGGCAGCATAGGTATGGTTCTCTGCCAGAAAATACAGGCGGCACAAAACTACCGCAAACCCCAGCAGAACAGCTGCATACAACGCCAATACCCGTTTGCCGGACATCTGCTCACCCCTTTTTGATAGAGTGGGCTGCATCTGTGGTTTCTATACAAAAAGAGACGGGGTCTCCGAAGAGATCCCGTCTCCATAAGGTACTTATTGAGTAAGCAATTCCGCTTCATACGTCGAAAATCACAGGTTGCCGACAATCTGTTCACAACTGATTCAAAGCTGCTGTGCGTGTAGACATCCAGCGTCACACTGGCATTGGAGTGTCCCATCAGGTATTGCAGGCTTTTTACATCCGGCCCGGCCTGCTGAACATTGGCGCAGAAGGTGTGTCGCAGCACATGAGGTGTAATGCGCGGAACAGGTTTGCTGTACGCCTTCTCAAACTTTCCCTGCACACCACGCACAAACAAACAGCGGCCCCGCAGACCTTTTTCAAAGTCTGCGGGGCCTTGTGCTGTGGGGCTATTTTACCTGCACGGTCATGGTTCGGTCACTGCCCGGTAGCCGCGGATGACGCGCCACTTGGCGACGCCCTTGTCCGGCTTAAAGCTGCCGTCGGCGCGGGCTTTCAGGTAGCCCTGCTCGATGGCCCACTGGGCGGCTTGGGCCAGCTCCGGGTCGGCTACGTCCGCAAAGGCGGGCAGAGTGGCCGGGGCCGGGCGGCCTGCGGTGTTCCAGAGGAGCATTGCCAGCTCGGCGCGGGTATGGGGCACGGCCACCCCTGCGGGCAGGAGCTGGTCAAGGATGAGCTCCGTGCCCACCTGATAGGCCACGACGCCCACCACGCCCACGACTGCGACGCCCGCCAGAAGGGTGCCGAAGCCGTCTCCGCCGTCTGGGCTGCCCTCGCCGCTCTCGGCGGTGCGCCAATGGCCATAGAAGGTCACGTCCCGGTCGAGGTTGCCCACATGGTCCGCGTCCGGGCCCATGTAGTAGGGGCTATCCTCCAAGCGGGTGCCGTCTTCGAGGAACCAGCCCTCAAAGAGGCGGGTCTCCTCCTCGCTGCTGGTGATCGGACCGGGAATCTGCATGGTCGCCACCGGGTCATCCCCCGGGCGGACGACCCAGTAGGCCACGTAGTCCGTGGGGGCCTGCTCCGGCCGGGCGATCTTCGCCTTCTTGCTCTCCTTTACGCTGCCCTCCACCAGGTCAAGGCCGTCCCTCAGGGTCAGCTCGTCCAGTTCGAGGGCATAATAATCCTGTTCCTCCGATGCATCCGTTTCCGCCGTGATGACGGTGCCTGCGCCGGAAGCCACCAACTCGTCTGCCACGATGGCCGAGCCGCCGACTTTCACGTTCAGCGTGCTGTTTGCCACGGTGAGCTTGCCGCACCGAATGCCATAGTGGAAGAAGTCTCCCTCTGCGTTTGAGTCTGCAATGGTCACGGTACTGTTTCGGATGGTAATTTCTTCGTTAGAGCGGCCTGCCCGGATCGCGTCCTCGACGCCTTCCCCGCTCTCGCCCGTAAGGGTGAGGGTTGCGTTATCCAGCGTCAGCGGGCCAACCGTCATGATCCCGTCGGCATCGGAAAGGCTGGCGGTGCCGGTAATGGTCAGCATATCATCCGTCAAGTCGGAATCGATGCAGCTGGAAATGCCTTCCTCCGCATCCTCGCCCAGCGTGAGGTGCGCATTGTTCAGGGTCAGGGTGTGGGCAGCCGGGTCATAGGACACGGTGCCGTCACCCAGCACATCGCTCTGGTTGATCTTTGTGACCTGCGTGCCTGCCACCCAGAGGTCATAGTTTTCGCTTTCCGGCTGGTCCGGGTCCACATCCGTCAGTTCCAGATAGTCCTGGTTCCGTCCTATGGCAGCAGTAAAGTTTTCAAAATTTTCGTTCACGTCGATCTCCGTATACGCGTCGTCCGTGCCGGTGCGATACCAGAACTTGCTTACGTCATTTCCGATGCTCAGTCTCCCCTGGACGATGTTATTGCCGTCGCCGTTTTCCGCCACAATCATAAGCAGATGGCCGCCGTTGTATGTCAGAAGACAGTCCTTCCCGATGTACCGATCCGCATGGATCTCCAGCTCGCTGCCAGGGTTCATGGTAGTGGAATTGGCGATGCCGTAGGTTGCTCCCTGGAACTGTGCTCCTGTGATGTTCACGGTGCCATCGATCTGGACGTTTCCTCCGGCGATGCCCGTATGAAAATCTTTCAGCGTGATCGTGGTCCCGGCTGTGATCGTTGTTCCTGTGTCTCCGCCCAAAATTCCTTTCGGCTTAGTATCCGAATATCTCCCCAGATCGGCATAGGTGAGATCGTATTCTCCCCCGGCGATCTCTTTTGCTTCCTCAATGCCGTTGCCTTTCGTCCTGCCCGTCACCTTGCCGTTTGCCACCAGCCTCAGATTTTTTTCACTGAGGGCTTTGACCAGCGGGACCGTTCCAAAATCCGCAACTCCAACTGTGGTCAGCGTCACGTCTCCGTGAAAGGTCAAAAGGCCATGGTCATAGGATACCTCACCCTGAATGCAGCTCACATTCTCACCATCGACCCGTCCGACATACTCCGGATACAGAAACACACTTGTCACACTGCAAGCTGCTCCGATCGTCGAGCTGCCCGCCAGTGCCAGCGGGGCCGCGAGGTTCAGCGCGAGGGCTGCGAAAAGCACCCCGGCGAGGAATTTCTTCCATCTTCGTTTCATTGCAAAAGCCTCCCTTTTTCTACCAATTTTGTTGCAGGAAAAAAGCTCCACGGTTCACTTTTAGGATACCGTGGAGCTTTGGTTTTTGCTATTAACCCGGGGTTAGTTTTTGGTTAATTCCGGGGGGCGTTTTTCTGGTACCACTTGGCCAGCCGGGCGCGGCGGGTGCGGGGATCGCCGCCCATATCCAGCTTTGCGTACAGCTGGTTGATGTACTGCTTCACCGTGCCCTCGGAGAGGTAGAGGGCGGCAGCGATCTCCTTGTTGGTGCACCGCCCGGCCACCAGACGGGCCAGCTCCCGGTCGCGGTCGGTCAGGGGCAGCTCCGGCGCGGGGGCGGGGGCAGGCAGGCCCAGCCGGGCGGCAAAGGCCCGGCCTGCGGGCAGGATGCGGGCTACGAAAGGCCCCAGGCGCGGCTCGCAGGCGGCCCAGTCCTCCCCTTCCAGCAGGGGGGACAGAGCGGGATACTGCTCCACAAAGAGCACCCAGAAATCGTCCTGCACAGCGTCCAGCAAAGCCGCTGCCAGCGTGGCCCGGGCCTCGGCCTGCTGGCCAAAGCGCAGCTGCGCCGCCGCCAGCTGGATGCGGGCCTGCAGGCCCACCAGACCGTAGTGCATGGCCTCGCACCGGCGCAGCAGGCCCTCGCTGTGGGCGATCACCTTCACGTACTCCCCCTGCGCCAGCCAGACCTGCTGCCCGATGAGGGACATCATGGGGCGGCAGGGCCCAAAGAAGCTCACCTCGGCCAGCTTGTGCTCCCGGAACAGCTCCGGGGCCTGCTCCGGCCTGCCCTGCAGGGCATAGAAATAAGCGGCGATGCTTTCCAGCAGATGCACCTGCACCCCGTCGTGCTTTTGCAGCAGGGCGGCGCGCTTGGCGGCAAAATCGTATCCCTCTTTCCCCTTGCCGCACAGGGCCAGCCGCAGGGCCAAAAAGTCGCAGCAGAGGGTCATGTTCTCCTGCCCGGCGGCGTCGGCCCGGGCCCGCTCCAGCAGCACGGCGGCTTTCTCCCACGCCCCCTGCAGGTAGGCGGCCTCCGCGTCCATCAAAAGCTCGGCCCCCCGGCCGTGGCCGTTGGTGATCTTATAGTAATGGGGCATACACTCGTACATTTCGGCCAGTTCTTTGCCCAGCTCCCCGGGGGCGCGGTAGTACATCATCAGCACCGAGGGGGAGCCGAAGGTCCAGCTGCCGCTGTTGCGCAGGGTGACGGCGGGGCGGCTCATCTGGCGGCTGGCGCTGCGGTGGAGGCGGCTCATCTGGGTGATATCGTTGTAGAACAAGAAGCTCTGGATGAGGTCGCACTCCCCCAGCAGGTTGCCCCGCTCGGCGGCGGGCCACTCGGGGTGTTGGGCCACGGCGGCTTCCAGCAGGGCTTTCAGCTCCATCATTTTGGGGATCTGCTGCCAGGTGAACATCCGGCGCATCAGCACCAGAATGGCCAGCGGGTGGCGCTGCAGCGCTTCCACCGGGCAGCGGTCCAGCCGCTGCAGCAGCTCGGCGGGGCTGAGGGAGGCAAGCAGATCCCCCGCGTCCGCCTCGATGACGGCAAGGGCTGCGTCGCGGTCGCCGCAGTGCTCAAAGGCCTGCAAAGCGTGGAGGTACTGGGCTTTTTGGGCATACCAGCGGCCATACCGCTGCCAGACCTCCGTTTGCCGGGCGGCGGGCAGCTGGGCAAAGAGCCGCTCGGCGCACTCTTTCATCATGTGGTGGAAGCGGAAGCTCACCCCGTCCGGCAGGCGGGTGACAAAGGCGTTTTGCTGGGTGAGGGCCCGCAGCACCTCCTCCGCGTCGGGCAGGGCGGTGACAGCCCGGGCCATCTCCACCGTGAACTCATCGGCCAGCCCCATCACAGCGAGGAAGCCCCGGGTCTTCTCGGGCAGGGACTCCAGCATGGCGGCGGTGAACATGGCGTAGATGTCCGGTCCCGGCTGCAGCAGGCTCCCCCGCTCGGCCAGGGCATGGAGGTTCAGGTAGACGGCGGAGAACCACCCCTCGCAGGAGCGCAGCAGGCTCTCGGTCTGGGCGGCGGTGATCTCCACGCCGCAGCGGTGGGTGTAGGCCAGCAGCTCCTCCCGGTTCAGGCGGAGGCCGTCGGCCTCGATGCGGTGGAGCCGCCGCCCCAGCCGCACCACCTGCTCCCCGGGCAGAAAGCGGTTGCGGCTGGCCACGATAAGGTGGACGTTCTCGGGCAGGCGGTAGGCCAGCCGACACAAAAACTGCGCCACCCGCTCGTCCTCCAGCAGGTGGAAATCGTCCAGAAAAAGATAGTAGGGCGTTTTGCCGCCCAGCGCGGCACACAGGTCCTCCAGCAGCAAGGCCGCGCCGCTGGCGTCGGCGGGGCAGTCGTAGCCCTCCAGCACCGTCAGCCCGGCGGCGGCAAAGGCCTTCTGCACGCTTTTCCAGAAGATGGAGCGGTTATCCGAGTAGATGCTGGCTTGCAGCACCACGGCCCCCGCCTTGGCCTGCTCTGCCAAGAACCAGCGCACCGCCGTCGTTTTACCGTAGCCCATGGGGGCCACCACCGCCGTGAGCGCACAGGACGCTATGGGCCGCAGCGTCTCCCGCATTCGGTCCGAGATGTAGATGATGTTCAGGTTCTGCCTGTTTCTGGCCATGCGCGTTCCCCTTTTCCTTATACTAAGGCTATTGTAGCACATTTGCGGCGAAGAGAAAAGTGCGGCAGGGGTGCAAAAAAGCAGGCAGAGCCTTCGCCTTTGCGAAAAGTTCTGCCTGCGTTCTTTTTA
>ENA-UEQI01000081-UEQI01000081.1-human-gut-metagenome-genome-assembly--contig:-NODE-81-length-30787-cov-20.080137_pt1 | contig 30787 bp, 20 predicted proteins | sample MGYA00242946_ERZ507945 | MGnify/ENA primary metagenome ERZ507945 (study PRJEB26167, sample SAMN06115467) | human gut metagenome | host: Homo sapiens | place: China:Guangxi | collected 2016-06-08... | reverse complement strand
TTTGGAAATGAAAGTACAAAAGATAAACCATTGGGTATTTTATGAAATATCGTCTTTCGCAAATCGCCGCCGTCGTGGGCGGCAGGTTCTCCGGAACGGACTGCGAAGTGCAGTCGGTGGTGACCGACAGCCGCTCGCTGACGTGCGAGCTTGGCTCGGGACCGGTGTTCGTCGCCATGTGCGGCGCGAACCACGATTCGCATGCGTTCGTGGCGCAGATGTATGCGCGCGGCGTGCGGGCTTTTATGATCGAACGGCCTCTCGAAGCCCTGCCGGAGTGCGGTTACGTGGTTGTTGAAAACGCCATTGCGGCCTTGCAGTGTCTGGCGGCCTATCACCGGGCGCAGTTCCGGGGAACGGTGGTGGGCATCACCGGTTCGAACGGCAAGACGGTCATCAAGGAGTGGATTGCCGAGGAACTGCCCGCGGGGATGAAGTGCTACCGTTCGCCCAAGAGCTACAATTCGCAGCTGGGCGTGCCGCTGTCGGTGCTGATGATCGAGGGCGACGAGCAGCTGGCGCTGATCGAGGCGGGGATTTCGAAACCCGGGGAGATGGCGCGGCTGGAGCGCATCATCCGTCCCGACGTGGTGGTTTTCACCTCGATCGGCGACGCGCACCAGGAGAATTTCCTCAACCTGGAGCAGAAATGCGACGAAAAGATGGTTCTGGCCCACCGTGCCGAGACCATCGTTTACCACAGTTATTACGAGCCGCTGGGCCGCATGATCGCCTCGCGCTTCGCGGGGCGGAAGCTCTGCGACGCGGCCTCATGCCCCGAGGTCCCGGAGACGCTGATCGGCAACGAGGCGTCACGCCGCAACGCCCGGATCGTCGAGGCGTTCTGCGCGGCGATGGGCTATCCCGCGCCGTCGTTTACCGAAGCTCCCGAGGTCGCCATGCGTCTCGAAGTCAAGGACGGCATCAACGACTCGGTGCTGATCAACGACGCCTACAACCTCGATCTCAACTCGCTGGCCCTGGCGCTCGACTACCTGCACAACGTGGCGCTGTCGCGCCGCCGGACGCTCGTGCTGTCGGACATCGCGCAGAGCGGGCTGACCGACGACGAACTTTACGGCCGCGTGGCGGGAATGGTCGCGCGGGCAGGCATAGACACGCTCGTCGGCATCGGTCCCAAACTGAAGCGTTACGCCGCGCTGTTCGGCTGCGACAGGGAGTTTTACGCCTCGACCGACGAGTGCATCGCCCGCATCGGCCGCAGGGCCGTGGCCGGGCGTGCCGTCTTGTTGAAAGGCGCGCGGGAGTACCGATTCGAGAAACTCGCGCATGCGCTGGCGCGCAAGAGCCACACGACGGTGCTGGAGGTCGATCTCGACGCCATGATCCACAACCTAAACTATTTCCGCTCGAAGCTCGACTTTCGGACCCGGCTCGTGGCGATGGTCAAGGCGGGTTCGTACGGCGCGGGGGATTTCGAGGTGGCGCAGATGCTCCAGCATCAGGGCGTCGACTACCTCGCCGTGGCGTTCGCCGACGAGGGTGTGCTGCTGCGCGAGCGGGGGATCACGATGCCCGTCGTGGTGCTGAATGCCGACGCCGACAGTTTCGACCAGATGATCGCCAACCGCCTCGAACCCGAGATATACAGTTTCCGTTCGCTCGCCGATTTCGCCGATGCGGTGTCGCATGCGGGCGAAACCCGCTATCCGGTTCACATCAAGCTCGATACGGGCATGCACCGGCTGGGATTCATGGAGGGGGAGATCGGGCGGTTGTGCGAGGTGCTGCCGACATTGCCCGCCGTGAAGGTGGCGTCGGTCTTTTCGCACCTGAACTGCGCCGACATGCCCGGAGAGGATGCCTACACCCGGGAGCAGATCGCGCGCTACGACCGCATGAGTGCCGCCGTAGCCGCGTCGCTGCCCTATTCCGTCATCCGCCATACGGCCAATTCGGCGGCCATCGAGCGATTCCCCGAGGCGCGGTTCGACATGTGCCGACTCGGACTGGGGCTTTACGGCTTCGGCTGGGTGCACAATGCGGGCCTGCGCCCGGTTTCGGCGCTCAAAACCCGCATCGTGCAGATCAAGCGTCTCGAAGCGGGCGACGCCGTGGGCTACGGGCGCGCCGGGAAATTGCTGCGGCCGACCGTGACGGCGACCGTGCCGATCGGTTACGCCGACGGGCTGGACCGCCATCTGGGCTGCGGACGCTGGTCGATGCGTGTGGCCGGGCGGCCTGCGCCGATCGTGGGCCGCGTCTGCATGGACAGCTGCATGATCGACATCACGGACATTCCGGGCGTCGGCGAGGGCGACGAAGTGACGGTCTTCTCCGCCGAGCCGGGCAACGACCTCGAAACGATGGCCCGGGTGCTCGACACGATACCCTACGAGATTATGACGTCGGTCTCGTCGCGTGTGAAACGAATCTACCTCAAGGAATAAGGCGCGGAGCGCAATTCATAATTCAGAATTCACAATTCAGAATTATGCCTGCGAACCTAATTAATTATGCATTATGAATTCTGAATTTGGAATTTTATACCTGATTCCCTGTCCGATTTCGGACGAAACGGCGCCGTGGGACGTGCTGCCTGCGGCCAACCGGGCCGTGATGGATGCGCTGGACTACTTCATCGTCGAGAACACCCGCACGGCGCGGCGTTTCCTGTCGAAAGCCGGCATCGCGCGGTCCATCGGCGAACTGGAATTCCGCGAACTGAACGAGCACACCGCGGCCGGCCGCGAAATCGAGGAGCTGATCGCGCCGCTGCTCGAAGGCCGCTCGGCGGGGGTGATCTCCGAGGCGGGCGTGCCGGGCGTGGCGGATCCCGGGGCGCCGGTCGTCGGGGCGTGCCACCGCCGCGGCATCCGCGTCGTGCCGCTCGTCGGCCCGTCGTCGATCATTTTGGCGGTGATGGCCTCGGGACTCAACGGCCAGTCGTTCGCTTTCAACGGCTACCTGCCCGTGAAGCCGCCCGAACGGACCCGGGCCATCCGTTTCTTCGAACGCCGTGCGCTGGCGGAGGGGCAGTCGCAGCTTTTCATCGAAGCTCCGTACCGCAACGTGAAGCTGATGGAGCAGTTGGTGCAGACGCTCGGAGACCAGACGCGCCTGACCGTCGCCGTGGACCTCACGGCTCCGGACGAGCGGATCGAGACCCATACGGCCGGGGAGTGGCGCCGCCGCCAGCTGCCCGAAATGAACAGGCGCCCGGCCATTTTCATCATCGGATAAGCGCAGCCTTGCCGTGAAGCGGCTTTTGGGCGGTAGCGCGCAGGCCGGTTCGATGTCCGGCATGCAGGCATTGTCCTTGAAGCCCGCCTCTTGGCCGGGTTGGTATGCAATTTGTTCGAATAAGGGGAGGAAAACTGAAAAATCACAAGATATGAAAAAAGAAAAAGTTTATAATGAGGCTGTTAGCGGCGACGAAGGGTTCACCCCCGGCGATGGTTATCCGTCGTGCGACGGGGAGCCTTGTGCCAATGTGTCAGATGAAACCGACGAGGCGACTGACACATTGGCAGACGGTGAACCCGCTGCCGAAGCCGACGCAGCCAAGGCGCTCGAAGAGGCCGTGGCCCAGTGGCAGGACAAGTACGTCCGCCTGCAAGCCGAGTTCGACAACTACCGCAAGCGCACGCTCAAGGAGAAGATGGACTTGGTGCAGACCGGGGGCCGCGACGTGCTGCTGGAGATGCTGCCTGTGCGCGACGATGTGCAGCGCGCCGTGGACGCCATGCAGAAGAGCGACGATCTGGAGGCGCTGCGGGCGGGCGTGACGCTCATTTCACAGAAATTTACCGAGGCGCTCCGCCGCAAGGGCGTGACCGAGATCGAGGTGCTGGACAAGGAGTTCGACGCCGATTTTTCGGAGGCCGTTGCCCGGTTCGCCGCCGGCGACGAGAAGAAGGGCAAGGTCATCGACGTCGTTCAGACGGGTTACATGCTGGGCGAGAAGGTGCTGCGCTTCGCAAAAGTAGTTGTAGGAGAGTAAGACCATGGCAGAAAAAAGGGATTACTACGAAGTGCTGGGCGTTGCGAAGAACGCTAACGCAGACGAAATAAAGAAGGCCTACCGCAAAGCGGCCATCCAGTTCCACCCCGACAAAAACCCCGGGGACAAGGAGGCCGAGGAGAAATTCAAGGAGGCCGCAGAGGCCTACGACGTGCTGTCGAACCCCGACAAGCGCGCCCGTTACGACCAGTTCGGCCATGCCGGAATGAGCGGCGCGGCAGGCGGCGGGGCCGGCGGCTTCGGCGGCTTCGGCGGCGGAGGGTTCTCGATGGAGGACATCTTCTCGCAGTTCGGCGACATTTTCGGCGGCCATTTCGGGGGCGGATTCCGCTCGTCGAACGGCGGCGGGGGACGGCGCGTGAACCGCGGCTCGGACATCCGCGTGCGGGTCCGTCTGACGCTGGCCGAGATCGCCAACGGAGTTACGAAGAAACTCAAGATCAACAAGACCGTCGCCTGCGACAAGTGCGGCGGCTCGGGAGCCAGGGACGCCAATTCCTATTCGACCTGTTCGACCTGCAACGGCACGGGCTATGTGACGCGGGTGGAGAACACCTTCTTCGGCCGGATGCAGACGCAGGGCGTGTGCCCCACGTGCGGCGGCACGGGCAAGGTGATCACCGCGTCGTGCGACAAGTGCAAGGGCGAAGGCACGCTGCGCGGGCAGGAGGTCGTGGAGATCAAGATCCCGGCCGGCGTGGGCGAGGGTATGGTCCTCACCGTCACGGGCAAGGGCAACGCCGCGCGTCAGGGCGGCGTGAACGGCGACCTGCAGGTGGTGATCGAGGAGGAGCGCAACCCCGAACTGGTGCGTGACGGCAACGATCTGATCCACAACCTGAACATCACCGTGACGACGGCCCTGTTGGGCGGTACGGTCGAGGTTCCGACGGTGGACGGGCGCGCCAAGATCAAGATCGCCCCGGGAACGCATGCCGGCAAGGTGCTGCGCCTGGGCGGCAAGGGACTGCCCGACGTGAACGGCTACGGTCGCGGCGACGAACTGGTGGTGGTGGACATCACCGTTCCGTCGAAACTCTCGGCTGAGGAGCGAAAACTCGTCGAGCAGTTGGCCGCGCAGCCCTCTTTCCAGAAGGCGGAGTCGGTCAAGAACCAGAATATTTTCGAACGGATGAAAAGCTTCTTCAGGTAATAATCCGGGATGAATTATTAATCGTTCGTACATTGATTCCGGCTTGTAATTGGCGGCGGAATGCCGCGTTTGCAAATCTGACCCACCCCTAAACCCCCGCCTGAGGCGGGGGCTTGTCGCAATGCAACCACAATAAAGAGAGTCATGCAATAAAATTGCGAAGATATTCGTATCTTTACAAAAAATAGAACGACCATGTTAGGCTTTACCCCTTTCAAACGGCACCCGAACAAATTCAATTACATCCCGCGTTATTACGACCCCGAGAAGGAGGCCCGTGAACAGCGCCGTGCCGAGTTGCGCGGCGAGCGCGCCGAGGATGCCGACCGCGAATACCAGCCCGGACAGTACATCCGCACCCAGCGCGAAGCCCGGGATGCGCGGCGTTCGAACGAGGAGGAGCGGGGGCGTATCCGTGTGCTGAAGATGGCCGCGGGGGCCGTGCTGGTGCTGCTTTTTATCTACCTGCTCTACCCGAAGCTGGCCGATGTGTTCCTGCGCGCGCGGACCGCACCCGCGACCGAAACGCAGCAGGTCGGGGAGGAGGAGTTCAATCCCTATGCGCCTATTAGGGTCGTTCCCAACGATTACGAGGAGTAAATGGCAGACAAGATCAGATTATTACCCGAGGTCGTTGCCAACCAGATCGCCGCGGGCGAGGTCGTCAACCGGCCCGCCTCGGTGGTGAAGGAGATGATGGAGAACGCCATCGACGCCGGGGCGACTTCGGTGAAGGTCAACTTCCGCGACGGCGGCAAGGACCTGATCCAAATCGTCGACGACGGCTGTGGCATGTCGCCCATCGACGCGCGCATGGCCTTCGACCGCCACGCCACGAGCAAGATCGGGGCCGTGGAGGATATTTACGCCCTGCACACGTTCGGATTCCGCGGCGAGGCCCTGGCTTCGATCGCCGCCGTGTCGCAGGTCGAACTGCGCACCCGGCAGGCCGGCGACGAGGTGGGTACGCAGACCGAGATCAACGGCGGGCAGTTCGCGGCGCAGAACCCGGTGATGTGTCCCGTGGGTTCGCAGTTCTTCGTGCGCAACCTTTTCTACAACGTCCCGGCGCGCCGCCGTTTTCTGGACAAGAGCACCACCTCGGCGTCGCAGATCAAGGCCGAGTTCCAGCGCATCGCGCTCTGTAACCCGCAGATCGCCTTCGAACTCTACGCCAACGACGCTCCGGTCTATACGTTGCAGGCCGGGTCGCTGGCGGGACGCATCGTCGACGTGGTGGGGCGTCACATCAAGCAGAACCTGCTGGAGGTCGAGGCCGACACTTCGATCGCCTGCATCGAGGGATATATCGGCCGTCCGGCTGCCGCCAAGAAACGCAACACGGAGCAATACCTTTTTGTCAACGGGCGCTTTTTCAAGAGCACCTATCTGACGAGCGCCATTCTGAAAGCCTACGAGAAGCTGATTCCCGAGAGCTGCCAGCCCTCCTATTTCCTCTACCTGACGCTCGATCCCGGGCGTATCGACGTCAACGTGCACCCGCAGAAAACCGAGGTCAAGTTCGCCGACGAGGAGGCCGTGTGGCAGATCGTCAACGCCGCTGTGCGCGAGACGCTGGCCAAAACGGGCGCCGTGCCGCTGATGGATTTCGACCGGGACAGCCCGGTGGAGATTCCCGTTTTGCAGAAAGGAGCCGTGTACAGCGAGCCGCTGGCCATGTCGAACAGCGACTACAACCCTTTCCGCGAGGAGTATATCGACCCTTCGGCGCCCGATCCCAACGAGGATTTCACGGGCTTCGACGTGCCGTACCGCGACGGCGGGGTCGTGTCGGACAACTCTGCCGCGGGATTCCGCACGGGCGGAGGCCGGAGCGCCGCGCCGTCGTTCCCGCAGGCCGCGGCGGGCGGATTCGCCCTGCCGGGTGCGGACGCCGGGGAGTTTGAGGAGTTCGAGTCGGGAGGCGGTTTCGAGATCACCCCTTCGGGCGGCGGATTCGACGACAGCGCCCTGGATTTCATCCCTTCGTCGGCCGCTCCCGAACAGCAGCGGTTCGACATGCCGCAGCGTCCGGAATTCACCGATGCGCTGCCGCTGCCGGGCGGATATGTCGCCGCTCTGCTGGGCGGCCGCTTCGTGGTGGTCGACGTGCGGCGCGCCCGCGAGCGGATTCTTTACGAGGATTACCTCCGGATGCTGGGCAACGGCTCGTCGGTGAGCCAGCAGCTGCTGTTCCCCGAACGGCTGGTCCTTTCGGGCGACGAATACGCCCTGCTGGAGGAGAATGCCGTGGAGTTCGCTGCCCTGGGCTTCGACATCGACTTCTGCGGCGAAGGGACCGTCGAAGTGAGGGGCACGCCCGCCGACATGCCCGCCGACGCCGTGGACCGGCTGCTGTTCGACCTGTTGCAGGCCTTTGCGACTCCGGTGTCGCTCTCCGATGTGCGGCGCGAGAAGATCGCCGGCGTGATGGCCCGCTCCGGCGCCAAGGGTGCGGGGCGGACCTTGTCGCGCGAGGAGGCCGCGGCGCTGCTCGCACAGCTGGCCGACACGGGCAGTTTCAGTTTTTCGCCCTCGGGCAAGGCGATCACCGCCGAGATCACGCCGGAAGATTTGCGCGCCAAGTTGGGATAATCCGGCGGAAAAGAGTTACATTTGCAAAAATTAAAACGCATGAACCGCTATTTTCAGACCCCTCCGGTGGTCAAGAATTTGATAATCATTAATGTACTGGTTTACATGGCCACGGCGCTGCTGTCCGTCGGCGACACGATCATGCAGTATTGCGCCCTGTCGCTGGGAACGCCCTATTTCCATACCTACCAGTTCATCACCTACATGTTCCTGCATGCCAATTTCGAACATATCTTCTTCAACATGTTCGCATTGTGGATGTTCGGGCGTACGCTCGAATACGAACTCGGCTCGCAGCGTTTCCTGACCTTCTACATGGTCTGCGGCGTGGGTGCGGCGCTGATCCAGTACCTCACGGCGCTGGCGTTCGGCGAACTGCCGCTGCTGCTGGTCGGCGCGTCGGGCGCGGTGATGGGCCTGCTGCTGGCGTTCGGCGTGATGCATCCCAATGCGGTCATCATGCTGCTGATTCCGCCTATTCCGATGAAGGCCAAGTGGTTTGTCATCATTTATGCCGTCATCGAGCTGTTCCTCGGATGGAGGGGCGTGGGCAACGTGGCCCATTTCGCTCATGTGGGCGGCATGCTGTGGGGATTCCTGCTGCTGCATTGGTGGAAACGCCGGGGAACGATCCGTTTTTAGACGATGGCTTCCGATTACTATAACGGATACGGGGGAGGCCCTTCGGGGAAACGGCGCCGCAGTCTCGTCATGCGGCTCGTAGACCTGGCGCTGACGCTCGTGACGCTGGCCGTGGGCGCGACGATGGTTCTCACCTATTTCGTCCCCTATGTCGATCCGGGCAGCGTGTGGTTCTTTCCCGTGCTGGGGCTGGCCGCTCCGGCGGTCTATGTCGCGTCGGTCGTGCTGACGCTCTACTGGATCATCCGCTGGCGCTGGGTGTGCGCCGGGGCGATGCTGGTCGTCGTCGTGGCGGGGCTTTTCAAGGTCTCGCTCTTCTGGCGTCCTGAAATCCGCCGCAGCTATGCCACGGAGACGGCCTTCGACCGCGCTGCTGTCAAGGTTATGAGCTACAACGTGCGCAGTTTCTACGGCGAGGACGGCCGGAGCAGCGTCGACGACATCCTGCGCCTGATCGAGGAGCAGGCTCCGGACCTGATCTGCCTCCAGGAGTTCAATGCCCGCCTCGCGGAGCAGTCCGAGGAGTTTTCGCTGCTGGGCGAGAAGTACGAGATCGCGCACTTCGGGCGCACGCAGGCCCCGGATTCGGTCTACGGCTCGACGCTGACTATTTTGAGCAAATACCGCATCCTGCGTTCGGACACCGTGCTGACGCCTTCGTCTTCGGTCTGGGCCGACGTGATTGTGGGCGAGGACACCGTGCGGGTTTTCAACAACCACCTGCGCTCGACGGCCATCAACGCTTCGGACAACCAGTTCATCACCAGCCACCAGTTTCTCTCGGACACGGCGCGCGAGACCAAAATCCGCAGTATCGTGACCCGTTTGCGCGAGAATAGCGTGCTTCGGGCCGCGCAGGTCGACAGCATCGCGCAGGTCGTGGGTGCGACGCGCACGCGGCGGATCGTCTGCGGCGATTTCAACGATACGCCCATGTCGTATGTCTACCGCACGATGGCGCGGGGGCTGCGCGACGCCTTCCGTGAGTGCGGGTCGGGCTATTCGCATACGTTCCGCGGTTTCTACAACATGCTGCGCATCGACTACGTGTTGAGCGGCGGTTTCGAACCGCTCTCCTACGAGGTGCTTCCGGTCGACTATTCGGACCACCATCCCGTCGTCGTGCGGCTTCGGAAAAGTTCCTGACGAATTACCCGGAAAACGGGATGCCCCGGCGGAGACACTCTTTCCGCCGGTTTTAATTTGCCGGCAGGTGTTGTCCGGAACGATTTTTTTGCTATCTTGTGGAAAAATTCAGCCAATCGTTCGCCATGATCCGATCCCTTCCGCTCGTAAGGAGAACGCTTCTCCTCTCCGTATGTGGGCTTGTTCCTTTTCTCCGGCCGGCTTTTTGCCGGAAATCCGTTGCTGATGCCTTCCGAAGCCCCTTACGGGGCGCCCCGCTTCGACCGTATCCATGCCGCCGACATCATGCCCGCCATTGAGGAGGGCATCCGCGCCTACAAGGCCGGGATTGCGAAAATCAGGGCGCTGGACCCCGCGGAGGCGACTTTCGAAAACGTCGTCGTGCCGCTCGACCGTGCCGACAGCCTGCTGGACGTTCCGCGCGCGGTGCTGGGTTACCTGAAATCGAATTTCGGAGGCGACTCCATCATCCGGATCTCTCTGGAATCCGCGCAGCTGACCGGAGAGGCATACAACGCCGTGACGCTCGACACGGCGATCTTCCGCCTGGTGAAGGCCGTCTACGACCGGCGCGATGCGGCCGGGCTGGATTCGCTCCAGCTGCGGACGCTCGGCAAGGTCTACCGGAGCTACATCCGCGGCGGGGCGCTCTGCACGCCCGGGCAGAAGGAGCGGCTCAAGGAGCTGAACCGCGAGATTTCGCTCAAACGCATCCGCCACGGACAGAACATCACGCAGGCGACCCAGGAGTTCGTCCTGTACGTGCAGGACAGCAGCCTGCTCGACGGGCTTGCGGGGACGACCCGGCAGCGTTTCGCCCGCAATGCGGCCCGGCAGGGGCATCAGGGCGTCTGGGCCGTCGGGTTCACGAACGGCGACTATGCGTCGGTCATGGCTTCGGCCACGAACCGCGATCTGCGCAGGAGACTCTACGAGGCCTACACCTCGCGCTGCATGGACGGGAAGTACGACAACCGCCAGTTGTCGGTCGACATCGTCAACCTGCGTCTCGAACGGGCCCGGATGCTGGGATACGAGAACTATGCCGCCTACACGCTGGAGACGAACATGGCCGGGACGCCCGAAAAGGTCCGCGAACTGCTGCTGCCGCTCAAGGACGCTGCCGCGGGGAAGGGACGTGCGGAGCGTGCCGAACTGGAGGCTTTCGCCGTGAAATACGAGCGGGATTCGGCCTTCCGGCTGGAACCGTGGGACGTGGCCTTCTATTCGGGCAAGCTGCGCAAGGCGAAATTCGGGTCCGAACTGGGGCGCATGCGCAACTACCTGCTTTTCGACAATGTGCTCAACGACGGCGTTTTCTATGTGGCCAACCGTCTTTTCGGAATCACGCTGACGCAGCGCACGGACATTCCCGTTTTCCACCCCGACGTGCTGACCTTCGAGGCGAAAGACGCCGAAGGCCGCCCCCTCGGACTGCTTTATCTGGATTGCTTCGTCCGCAAGGGCAAACGCGGCGGCGCGTGGTGCTCGCGCCTGCGCGGGTATTCGTGCGCCGGAGAGCGGGAGGTGCTGCCGCTGGTGACCATCAGCTGCAACTTCTCGCGTGCGGCCGAAGGCAGGCCGAAGCTGCTGTCGACCTCCGAGGTCAAGACCCTCTTCCACGAATTCGGACACGCTCTGGCGGGTTTCCTCTCGCGCGGGCCGTATCCGCAGGTGACGGGCAGCTTCCCGCGCGACATGGTCGAACTGCCCTCGCAGTTGAACGAGCATTGGGCCTGGGAGCCGGAGGTGATGAAACACTACGCCCGCGATTACGAGACGGGGCGTCCGATTCCCGATGCGCTGATCGCGAAGTTCAAGGAGTCGGAGAACTTCCTGAAGGGGCTTTACCTGACCGATTTCTATGCCACCGCGCTGCTCGACCTCGAATGGCACACCGTGCTGCGGCCGGTCGAAGGGTGCGACGTGGCGGCTTTCGAACGGGCCTTCCTGAAACGTTACGACTTCCCGGAGCATACCGCTTTACGCTTCCGGACGACCTATTACAACCACATCTTCGCCAGCAGTTACCCCGCGCAGTACTACTCCTACACGTGGTCGGCGGTGCTGGACACCGATGCCTTCGCGGCATTCACTGGCACGGGCGATATTTTCGATCCCGAAACCGCGCGCCGTTACCGCCGCCATATCCTGACCGAAGCGGGCTATGACGAGCCGATGGCGCAGTACGTGCGTTTCCGCGGCGCCGTGCCCGACGTGAAGCCCCTGATGCGCCGTTACGGGCTGGCGGAATAGCGGCCCGGCGGAACGGAACAGCCCCGGCCCGATGAGCCGGGGCTGTTCCGTTCGGTCACTCTCCGATCTTCTTGCGCGGGTGGACCATGTTTTCGGGTTGCAGCACCTTGTGCAACTCCTCTTCGCTCATCAGCTTATGCTCGAGTACGAGGTCGTAGATGCCCTTGCCGGTTTTGAGGGCCTCCTTGGCCAGCATGCTCGACGTTTCGTAGCCCAGATAGGGGTTGAGCGCCGTCACCAGCCCGATGCTGTTAAAGACCATCCGGCGGCAGACCTCCTCGTTGGCCGTGATGCCGGCGATGCACTTCTCGCGCAGCGTGTTCATGGCGTTGATCAGCATTTCGATGCTCTCGAACAGGCAGTGGACGATGATCGGCTCCATGACGTTCAGTTCGAGCTGTCCGGCTTCCGATGCGATCGTCACGGTGAGGTCGTTGCCGATGACGCGGAACGCTACCTGGTTGACGACTTCGGGGATCACGGGGTTGACCTTGCCCGGCATGATCGACGATCCCGGCTGGCGCGGCGGGAGGTTGATCTCGTTCAGCCCGCAGCGGGGACCCGACGAGAGCAGCCGCAGGTCGTTGCAGATTTTCGAGAGTTTCACCGCAAGGCGTTTCTGGGCCGAGGAGTTCATAATGAAGGCGCCCGTGTCGCTCGTGGCCTCGATCATGTTCGACGCCTCGACGAGCGGCAGTCCGGTGATCTCGCGCAGGTAACGGGTGCAAAGCCCGGCGTAGTCGGGGTCGGCGTTGATGCCCGTTCCGATGGCCGTGGCCCCCATGTTGATCTCGAAGAAAAGTTTCATGTTGGCCGTCAGCCGCTCGGTCTCCTCGGTGAGGTTGGCGGCGTAGGCTTCGAACTCCTGTCCGAGGGTCATCGGCACGGCGTCCTGAAGCTGCGTGCGGCCCATCTTGATGATGCCGGAGAACTCCTCGCCCTTGGCGTGGAACGCCGCGATGAGTTCGCGCAGCGAGGCCACCAGTTTCTCGATGCTGCGCACCAGTGCGATCCTCACGGCCGTGGGGTAGGCGTCGTTGGTCGACTGCGAGAGGTTGACGTGGTTGTTGGGGTGGCAGAACTGATATTCGCCCTTTTCATGGCCGAGGAGTTCGAGCGCCCGGTTGGCGATCACCTCGTTGGCGTTCATGTTGGTCGACGTGCCGGCGCCGCCCTGCACCATGTCGACGACGAACTGCTCCTCGAGTTTCCCGGCGCGCAGCTCCTCGCAGGCCCGGATGATCGCGTCGGCGATCGCCGGGTCGAGCAGTCCCAGGTCACGGTTGGCCATCGCGGCGCCCTGCTTGACGTCGGCCAGGGCGCGGATCAGCTCCGGGAAGAAGTTGAGCCGCACGCGGCTGATGTGGAAATTCTCCACCGCGCGCATGGTCTGCACGCCGAAATAATACTCCGCCGGGATTTCCATTTCGCCCAGCAGATCGTGTTCACGACGGGTTTTGCCCGAAAGTCTGATTTCCGTAAAGTCCATGATCGGTATGTTTTTATTAAAGGTACGCAAAAGCAGGGTGGAGTCCAAGCCGAATCGGGTGCGGTCCGGTAAGACGTTCCGACATCAAATATAATGCTTTTTCCGCCACTTTGTCAAAACAAAAAATCTTGTTAACTTTGTATTCGCTCCGCGGGGTCGCAGAATTCGGCGGCGGACGAACGCAGAACCGAAAAACAAATAAAGAATATGATTTTAGACTCTCTGAAAAACAGCGCGCTTTACTACGGCGTAAGCCCGCGCATGAAACAGGCTTTCGAACTGATCGCCTCGACCGACTGGACGACGATGGAACCGGGTATTCACGAACTCGACGGCAAGGACATCTACGTCAACGTCATGGAGCGCGAGCTGAAACAGAAGCCCGACGCCAAACTCGAAATCCACAACGAGTACATCGACATCCAGGTTCTCATCCGGGGCGAGGAGGAGTCCTTCGGCTGGAGCGAGCGCAGGGAGCTCAAGAAGCCGCTGGGCGAATTCAGCGTCGAGAATGACATCCAGCTCTTCGACGACGTGCCGCAGACCTATTACACGATGCGTCCGGGGCAGTTTACGGTGCTTTTCCCCGAGGACGGGCACGCCCCGATGGTGGGCGAGGGCACGGTGCGCAAGATCATCGTCAAGGTGCGCAGGTAGACGCAGTCCATACCTTCCGGGCCGGGATTTCCCGGCCTTTTTTGTGCCCGTCCGGCTGGCCTGCATGGCCGGTCGGGGGCGGAGAACGGCTTCGTCCGACCTCCGGCCGGAAATGAATTGAAAGAAAACCGCCGCGAACTTGCTTGTCTTCCGGATTTGTACTAAATTTGTGGTACGGGTATTTCCGTACGCTATGAAAACATCGGTCTTCATATTCCTCTTTCTGCTGGTCTCCTCCCTCTCGTCCGTCATGGATTCGGGTGCGAAGTCCGGAGTGCCGGCTGCGGCTGCGGTCCGGCAGACGGCGGAATGTTTCCTTGCCGGTTTCAAATACGGGGACTGCGTGGCGACGGAGACCGTCCGGACGGCCGTGCCTTGCCCCGTGCGGTCGCTGCGCAAGCCGGTGGAAGGTCCGCAGCGGGTGTCGGGCGGCGACCGTGACGTCTGCTCCGGGCGGCATTTCCCGCTGGCGCAGGGCTGCTGCACGAAATACGTCGTCTCTTCTTTATTGCGCGGCGGGCAGACCGCCCTGCCTTTCCATCGCGCCGACTACCTCCGGTTCGGCGTTCTGGTCATTTAGCCGTCAAATCCTTTCGCTTTCAAGCGTATGATGCCGTCCGTGCATCGTACGTCGGATTTCCGTGTGCGGACTCCGGGCTGTCGCACCGACGCCGGTGCGGCGAACGACGTTCGGCATGCTTTGCCGCATGCGCAGAATGTTCCGGCACACCCGATGGTAAAACTTTGATGAATGTAAAAAAATGGATTTGATGCATATGATCGGGGAGACGTCGCTGATGATGGGCTTCACGTTTATCGTGGGAATGGCCTTCGCGTACGTACTCAAACTGATGACGTTTTTCTTCTCCCGGCTTAACGGAACGGAGATCTCCGCGCTGTTGAGAAAAGGCCGCATATGGGGCCGCGCCTACCGCATGGACATTGCGCGTACCGACCGCTACATCCGTTCGGTCGCCCGGATCGGCGGGGACGTTTCCGCCGATCCGGATGCGGACCATGCGATGGACGCTCTGGCCGAATACCACCTCGGCACCCCCGGGGATGCCGCACGGCAAGACAGCGAGATGACCCGTTTATACGAGCTGCACCATGGAACGGTTTGATCTTGGCAATATTTTCCAGGGAATCTCGACCCTGCTGCAAGCCGATTCCGCGATCATGTATGCGCGTATCGGGCTGATTCTGTTGGGCATCCTGCTGGTTTACCTGGGGCGCAGGGGCGTGCTCGAACCGCTGGTGATGATTCCGATGGGGCTGGGCATGGCGGCGGTGAACGCCGGGGTGCTGATTTTTCCGGGCGGCATGCACGGCAACCTGTTTCTGGACCCCATGGTCACGGAAACCGACCAGCTGATGAACATTTTGCAGATCGACTTCCTGCAACCGATCTACACCTTCACGTTCAGCAACGGACTGATAGCCTGTCTGATTTTCATGGGCATCGGGACGATGCTCGACATCAATTTCGTGCTGGCGAAGCCCTTGCAGAGCATGTCCCTCGCGCTGTGCGCCGAGCTGGGCACGTTCGCCGTGCTGCCGATCGCCTATTCGATGGGGTTGAGTCCCAGCGACAGCGCCTCGATCGCGATGGTCGGCGGGGCCGACGGGCCGATGGTGCTTTTCACCTCGCTCAACCTCTCGAAGGAGATCTTCGTGCCGATCACCGTCGTCGCCTATCTCTATCTCGGCCTGACCTACGGCGGCTATCCCTACCTGGTGCGGGCGATGGTCCCCAAGCGTCTGCGCGCCATCAAGATGAAACCGGCGAAGAAACCGGTGAAGCAGTACAGCGCCGCGACCAAGATTTCGTTCGCCGTGGTGATGTGCGTGATCCTGTGCCTGCTCTTCCCGGTGGCCGCTCCGCTCTTCTTCTCGCTCTTCATCGGTGTGGTGATCAAGGAGTCGGGACTCAAGCATGTGAACGATTTCATCAGCGGACCGATGCTCTACGGTTCGACGTTTTTCCTGGGAATCCTGCTGGGCGTGCTGTGCGACGCGCACACGCTGCTCGACCCCACGGTGCTCAAACTGCTCGTCCTGGGGATTCTCGCCCTGCTGATTTCGGGCATCGGGGGCATTTTGGGCGGTTACCTCATGTATTTCTTCAAGCGGGGCAATTTCAACCCCGTCATCGGTATCGCCGCCGTCAGCTGCGTGCCCACGACGGCCAAGGTCGCGCAGAAGATCGTCGCGCACGACAACCCCTCGTCGATGATCCTGCCCGACGCGCTGGGAGCCAATATCATGGGTGTCATCACGTCGGCCATCATCGCAGCGATCTACGTGACGGTGGTTCCGATGCTGTGATCCGAAAGAGAGCCGGCCCGCGGAAAGCGGGCCGGTTTTTTATTTTCCGATGCCGAAGTAGCGGAATCCCGCCGCTTCGACCTCGGGCTTGTCGAAAATGTTGCGGCCGTCGACGACCGCGTCGCCCCGCATCGTCGCGCGCAGCTGTGTCCAGTCGGGCATGCGCAACTCCTTCCATTCGGTCAGGAGGGCCACAGCGTCGACGCCTTCGGCGGCCTCGTACATCGTCTGGGCGTAGCGGATCGGCAGGTCGGCCATCCGGCGACGGCTTTCGGGCATCGCCACGGGGTCGTAGGCCCGCACTTCGGCTCCGGCATCGAGCAGGCGGCCGATCACCACCGTTGCCGGAGCTTCGCGCATGTCGTCGGTCTCGGGCTTGAAGGCCAGCCCCCAGATTGCGACGACCTTGCCCCGCAGGTCGCCCAGCGCGGTCTGCAATTTCTCGAAAACAATCCCTTTCTGCTGCTCGTTGACCCGCTCGACGGCCTCGATGACCTGCATCGTGTAGCCGTGTTCCCGGGCCGTGTGGGCCAGTGCCTTCACGTCCTTCGGGAAGCATGAACCGCCGTAGCCGCAGCCGGGGTAGAGGAACTTGTTGCCGATGCGGGCGTCGGAGCCGATGCCCTTGCGGACCATCTCCACGTCGGCGCCCACGCGGTCGCACAGGTTGGCGATCTCGTTCATAAACGAAATGCGCGTCGCGAGCATGGCGTTGGCTGCGTATTTGGTCATTTCGGCCGAGGGAATGTCCATGAACAGCACGCGGAAATTGGTGATCAGGAACGGCCGGTAGAGCTTGGCCATCAGCTTGCGCGCCCGTTCGCTGTCGACGCCCACGACCACGCGGTCGGGCGACATGAAGTCCTTGATCGCCGCACCTTCCTTCAGGAATTCGGGGTTCGAGGCAACGTCGAACGGGACCTTGCAGCCGCGCTTCTCGAGTTCCTCCTCGATCACGGCGCGCACCTTCTGCGCCGTGCCCACGGGGACGGTGCTCTTGGTGACCAGCACGGTGTATTTCCGGATGTGGCGACCGAAGGTGCGGGCCACGTCGAGAACGTATTTCAGGTCGGCCGAACCGTCCTCGTCGGGCGGGGTTCCGACGGCCGAGAAGACCACCTCGACATGGGGCAGGCACTCCGTGAGGTCGGTGGTGAAATGCAGGCGTCCCGCCTCCACGTTGCGCCGCACAAGCTCCTCAAGTCCCGGCTCGTAGATCGGGATAACGCCTGCGTTCAGACCCTCTATCTTTTCGGCGTCTATGTCCACGCAGGTGATGTCGAGTCCCATTTCGGCGAAGCAGGCCCCCGATACGAGTCCTACGTAACCCGTTCCCACGATTGCAATTTTCATCATAATTCCTGGAGTTTTTTCTTTCGGAATGTAAATATAGTCTTTTTTTCGAAATATCCCCGCCGCAGTACGAAAAAGGGCGGTCCGAAGACCGCCCCTGCGTCGTTCTATTTTCCGCACCTGCATCCGGCGACAGCCTCCGCCAGCGTTGCGCAGGGATCGCACATCTCGTGCGAGTAGCCCTGTTTCATCTCCACGGGATCGCACAGGGGTTCCCACTTCATCTTCTGGGCGAACTCCGCGAGCAGGCGCACCGAGGCTCCGGCCCAGCAGAACGAACCGAACCAGCCGAATCTGCGCCGGGGAATGCCGCGCGCGGCGATGCGGTCGAGCAGTTCGGCCACGGGCGGGAACAGGTTGCCGTTGTAGGTCGGGCCGCCGACGATCAGCGTGTCGAAACGGAAAACGTCGCGCAGGACCACCGACGGGTCGGCGTAGGAGAGGTTGTAGACCCGGATCGGGCCGACCTCCCGCGAGGCCAGTTCGCGCGCGATGCGCTCGGCCATCTGCTCCGTGTTGCCGTACATCGAGGCGTAGGCCACGACCACGCCCGGTTCGCCTTCGTAGCGGCTCAGACGGTCGTAAATATCCAGAACCTTTGCGATCTGCCGCTGCCATACGGGTCCGTGCGTCGAACAGATCGTCCCGACGGGCAGCGTGCGGACCTTCTGGAGCGCCTTCTGCACGGGACCGCCGTACTTGCCCACGATGCAGGCGTAGTAGCGGCGCATCTCGTCCCAGTAGCGGTCGGTCTCGACCTGCGAATCGGTGATGCCGCCGTCGAGCGCCCCGAACGTGCCGAAGGCGTCGCCGGAGAAGAGCGTCCGGTCGCCGGCGCACCACGTGACCATCGTCTCGGGCCAGTGCACCATCGGGATCATGTGGAACGACAGCGTCTTGCCGCCCAGATCGAGCGTGTCGCCCTCCTTGACCTCGACCGTGCCCCCGGCGATGCCGTAAAACCCTTCGATCATCTGGAGCGTCTTGGCATTGCCGACGATCTCGATGTCGGGATAGATGCGGCGCAGCGCCGCGATCGACGACGAGTGGTCGGGTTCCATGTGGTTGACGATCAGATAATCGATCTTCCTTTCGCCGATGGCCTCGCTGATGTTGGCTTCGAGGCGGCTGCCGAAGGACTCTTCGACGGTGTCGATCAGGGCGATCTTTTCGCCTGCGACCAGATAGGCGTTGTACGACACGCCCATCGGAAGCGACCAGAGGGCTTCGAAGCGCGTGGTGGTGCGGTCATTGACCCCGACGTAGTGGATGCCGGGAAGTATTTCGGTAATTGCCATAAACCTTTTTTGTTTTGTTTTGGCACAAATTTACAAAAAATATTTTTCCGGCGCTACTGCCGGCTTTTTTATTGCTCCGGCAAGTTGCATGCCGGGGTGCGGAAGAGTCCCGTGCGCGGCGAGGCCTTCGCCCGGAAACAAAACGCCGCAACCCGGTGAAGGGTTGCGGCGCATGCCGGCAGGACGGCGGTTCAGAGGAACCGCGGCATATCTTCGGCCCTGCTTTGGGGTGTGGACTCCAGCGCGCCGGAGATGATCTCCGACGGGATTTCGGCCTTGACGAAGACCGAGACGTCGCTCGTGCTCGAAGTGCTGGTCAGCGTCATCCGTGTTCCGTCTGCGTTGAACGAAACCCGGTACGAGGCGCTTCCCCACGGGGTGTTGTCGCTGTACCGGCCGCTGAGCGTGGGTTTGTCGTAGGAATACGTGCCGTCCAGATGGACGTATTCGGGCTTGTAGAGCCGCTGGTAGATGTCGAACGAACCGGACTCGCTGAACGAGAGGTAGACGTCGGCGGACTGGAGCGAACTCCACGAAACCAGATGCCAGCTGCCGACGACGTTGCCGTCGCCCTCGGGTTCGGGCGTATCCTTGGACGAATCGCCGCACCCGGTCAGCGCGAACGCCGCGGCGAGGCCGATCAATAACAGTTTGATGTTTTTCATAATGTGTCCTTGTTTTATAACCAACCTCCGTTCTGGGAATGAACCTCACGTGCGATGAAGGCGAATTCCTTCGTGATCGGCATGCCGTTCATTCCGCTGTTGTTGCCGTTTCCGGCGAGCAGCTTGATCCGGACCACCGCCGAACCGGGTTTGGTGCACTTGAGGATGATCTGGTTGGCGAATATGGTCGGGTTCGCCGAAATGCCCAGCCGGTTCATGTCTTCGGCCGAAATGGAGATTTCCGTAATCTTCAGGTCCAGATTTCCGCCGCCGAGGTACGGTTGCAGGTTCAGCGTGTACTGGCTGCCGACGGGAATCGGGATGCAGGTGATGCCGCGGACGTTCATCAGCACCTGGTAGGCGTCGATGTAACCCGTGCCCATTCCCTTTTTGTACTGCGACAGGTCGAGCATCGCCAGACTGCCCTTGTCTGTGAAATACTGTTTCGTTCCGGTGCAGTATTGGTTGATGTCGTTTACCGATGTCAGCAGCAGCGTCGTGAATTCGTTCTGGGTGAAGGTCTTGCCGAGTTGCAGCGCATAGGAGAGCCCGAGCGCCGCCACGCCCGAAACGTGGGGGCAGGCCATCGACGTGCCCTGCATGTAGCCGTACTTTCCGCCGTTGACGGTCGATAACACCTTGGACGCTCCGGTCTTTATGTTTTCCAGATACGACTGGTAGGCGTCGCCGCCGGGAGCCGCAATGTTGCAGCCGGGACCGTAGTTGGTGTAGTAGGCCGGGGTGTAGTCGCACGACATGGCCGTTACGGAGATGTAGTCGCGGTAAGCGCCGGGGTAGCTCGACATGCCGGTCATGTCGTTGCCGGCGGCGAATATGGCCAGTCCGCCGCTGACGGCCGCACAGTTCTGTTTGGCGATGAAGTAGTCGATGGCCTGCTTCTCGGCGCTGGCGCCGCTGGAATAGGCCGCGTCGGAGGTTACCGAGCCGGCAGGGTAGCCGTAGCTGCACTGGATGATCGCCGCGCCGTTGTCGGCGGCGTATTTGATGGCCTTGGCCGCCATGGCCACGTCGCCGCCGTCTTTGTCGTGGTAAATCTGACAGGACATGATCTTCACGCCGTCGTTTTTGCCCGAGCCGCCTGCGATGCCTGCGACGCCCGTGCCGTTGTTGTTCACGGCTGCGACCGTTCCTGCCACGTGCGTGCCGTGGTCCGGTGCATCGCCTTTGGTGCTGATGGTCAGCGTCGTATTGTCGACGAAGTTGAACCCGTGTATGTCGTCGGCATAGCCGTTCGAGTCGTCGTCACGGCCTTCCGAGCCGTTCAGCTCGGCGGTGTTGGTCCACATGTTGGCGGCCAGGTCGGGATGGTCCCACTGCACGCAGTTGTCCACGACCGCGACGATAACGCGCGGGTCGCCCGTGCAGAGCTTCCAAGCCTCGTCGCAGTTGACATCGGCTCCCGCCTTGATCTTCGAATAGATCGACTTGTCGCCGGTGTTGATGTAGTGCCATTGTTTGCCCAGGTGGGGATCGTTGAACCCGACGGCCGCACGGGTCTGCGGCGCAGCGCCGGTTTCGGCCAGCGGGATGACCCGGCCTTCGTGCACGTGCATCAGCTGCTGGTTGAATTCCACCTTGCTCACTTCGGCGATCCGGGCCATGTCGAGGGCCGCCTTGTCGAGATCGGCGTCGTCGTCGAACTCCACAACGTACCAGCGGTGCAGGCCGGCGGCGCGCGTGCGCTCCTCGTTCCGTTCGTCTACCGGGAACAGACGCTGTAACGCCTTTACCCCGATGCTGCCGAGCACGGCGTCGAAATCGGCGATGCCCGAACGGGTGGCGACGCCGCCCGAACGCGTAACCTGCATGACCGACGATTCGATGCCCGCTACGGCCTCTTCGCCGAAGCAGACCAGCAGTTCGCCCCTGACGGCGTTCTCCGACGAGAATACGAGTTTGGAGGCCGCTTTCGCTTCCGGTTCGGGACCCGTCGCCTGCTCCGTCGCATCCTTGGTGCACGACCCCAGGGCGAGCGCCGCAGACAGGAGCAGCAGGCTCCATAAAGTTGTTGTCCTTGTCATAATCTTATAATCCTAATATTAGTGCATGTCGTGACCGATGTTTCGTTTCATTGGACCACAGAACCCGACACGGTCGCTCGGACTGTGTCGGGTCGTGTGGAACAATATGCGTCGGTTATTTCAAAACCGGGAGGTTTTCGCGGATTTTGAAATCGGCGCGGCGGCCGATCTGTTTCGGCAGCGGCTCGCATTTCGCCGTCTTCACGCTTAACGTGCGGACGCCGTGGTTCGTGTTGTCGCTGTTCCTGACGAATGTGGCGTTCATCTGGAGACCGCGGCTGTCGAGCGACTTCCCGATATGGGCCGGAACACGGACGCTGCTGAACGGGATCTTCGTGCGGACGCCCTGAACTTTGGCTGCGGATGTCGTTCCGCTCTGCTTCGTGATGGTCGTTCCGTCGGTATAGTATGCTGCCAAGGCTCCGACGATCTTGTTGACGGTGAAATCAGCAACGGGAACCTCGACGTCGGTCGTCAGCGCTGAAACTTGTTTCGACGCCGGATCGATCGTCAATACGATCGGATCGCTGCCTTCGCTCTCTTCGGTTGCGAACGAGAAGATACCGTAACCGCGGGACTTGTCCGGGGTGAGCGCCTCCGTGAATTTGCCGAGCAGGTTGCCGTTGTCCTCCCGGCCGAGCTGCACGCCGCTCATCGTGAGCGTCGACTTGGCCGAGTCATAGGTTGCGTACCATTGGGTGCCGTCCTCTACGGCGAAATCCTTCACGAAAAATTCGGTGTTGCTTCCGACGGTAGGTATTACCTCGAATACATTTTCGAACGTGTCTTCAGCGCTGGCCGCGTAGGACATGCCGTATTTCCCGATGATCAACTCTCCGGTATAGGGCGGTATGTCCGTCACGAACGGTTCGCACACGATCAGTTTTTTCTTGCCGTAGTTGTTCGTTGCTTCGACAACCAGCGTATAGGATGCGCCCGGTGTCAGATTGATCATTATGTCCCAATGCTTTCCGGTCGTTGCAAGTTCTTCCATCGCATCGGCATTGAGTTCTTTACCGTATTTATCGACTACATCCTGCAGGGTCAGGCCTCCGGTTTGAATCTCGATATTGTCGATTATGGAAGTTTTGTTGAAGTAGGTTTTGATCTTCTTCATCTCCGTGCCGGTGATCTCGTACACGGCCGATGAGTAATCGGGATACTTCGATACATATGCTGCGGCATCGGGATAGGCGCTGACTTTATAGAGCGAGCCGGCGATGTCGTTGGGAACCGAGGTCCCTCCTATGCCCGGGAAGTAGAACGATGCTGCGGAAGCTTCGCCGGAAACCGGTTTTTGCGCTTTGTCAAGGGGCAAGGCGACTACGGTATAGGTTCCGGGTCCAGGCAGTACGGCTTCGGCGGAGACTTTCTCGCCGCCTACGGTGAAGTCCTGCAACTCGTTGATGTTTTCGGCTGATCCGTCGGCGATCGCTGCGACAAGCGTAGCGGTTTCGGCCTCGGTCAATTCATTTTCGACGAGAACATAGCGGATGTTCGTAACGTCGGCGCCGTAGGTGAAGTCGATGACGGCGCTCGCCGTCTCTCCGTCGGCGCTGACCTTCATGCCGTCGTATACGGCGGAGAGCGTATAGTCGACTATTTCGGCGCCCGGCAGCATGATGCGGAACGTACCTTGACTGTTAGCGGGAAATTCGCGATCCAATCCGACGAGTTTTGCGGTCAATCCGTCCTTCGGGAAGGTGATGACGCCGTTGACCAATGTGCCGGGTTCCGCCGAGGCGATCATAAAGTTTCCGTAACCGTTACTGTTTTCGGTAATACCCGACCATTGTTCTTCAATCGTCACTTGAGTCGCATTGCTGCAATCGATGACGATATTGGACGGAGTGTAGCTGAACTGCTCCGAAAGCTCCTCTTGCGTAGCTCCGAAGAATTCGGTCATATAAGGCCAGCCGAGCATCTCTTCAACCATGTAGATACCTTCTTTCGACTTATGGCTGTGTACCGTGACATCGATTTCGAACATATTGCCGGTGAATACATCGCTCAACCAGCCTTCGCGGAATTTGCCGGTTCCCATTTTCACCCACGGCCAGGGCATAACCGTAATATCGAGGCTGCGGTTGCCGTAGGGCGTCGTGTTGTCCTCGTCGTTGATCAGGAACGAAAGGGGGTATTCCTTGCCGTCTTCGAGTTTGGTGCGGTCGAAGGTGATCAGCAGTTCGGAAGTCTCCTTGCCGGCTGCGAACGATACTGACGACGGAATGGTGAACAGACCCGACTCGTCGCTGGCGAGAACCGCTACGGTCAGCGCCTCGTCCTTGGCGATGCGTTTTACCGGGATGGCGATGGAGGAGACGTCGTCGCTGATGCTATGCTGGGTGGTCACATTCTCGGGGAAGTAGACCTGTGCGCCGTCGACCTCGGGACCTGCTTTGAAGTCATCGTCGCTGCAGGCCGTGAACAGCCCCGCGACGATGGCGACAGTCGCCAGAAAGAATATTTTTATACTTTTCATAAATAGCGATGTTTTTTATTTAACAGACTTGACCGTTTGGGTCGGGTTGGGGTTGTTCTTGCCCGCAAGCGCCTTATTCTGCTGTACGGCGTTCAGCGGGAACACGCAGTTCCACCAGGGGGCGCGTCCGTCCGTGGAAAGCTGGGCCATCGGGGGAGCGTTCGTGCCGGTGTCGCCGTTGTGCATGCCGATGTTCAGACGCTTCAGGTCGTAGAAGATGACGCCCTCGCCCCAGAACTCGATCCGCTTCTGGAAAATGATCTCGTCGATCAGGTCGTTGGCCGCCGGAACCGTATAGGCCGGATCGCGGTTGGCCATGAACGACTGCAACAGCGACTTGCCGGTGGTGGCGTCGTAGTGCGCCGTAGCCTCGGCCTCGATCAGGTACATCTCCTCGACACGCATCATCGGGATGCTCGTCACGTTACCCGTGGAATAGTTTCGTTTTTCGCCGTTGGCCGCGTGGAACTTAAACGATGCGTAGGGGGCTATCGTTGCGAACTCCTCCTCGGTCAGGGTCGTATAGGGTGCGATGGCGTCGAACGAGCGGTCGGCTCCGACAAAGCTCTTTTTGCGGAAGTCGCCCGACGAAATGCGGTTGTAGCTGAATACCGAGATACCCGGCTGCGCTCCGTAGCCGTAACCCCAGATAGCCTCGGTCGCCATGTGGGCCGACCACGACAGCAGGTTGTTGAGCACGGTGTCGGTGGTCTGGATCATGGCCCACATCCACGACGAATTGACCGTGTTGAACCCGGTCTTCGGGTCGAGCCACTGGCTTTCGGTCATAATCGTGCAGCCCGAAGCGTCGATGGCCTTGCGGGCGTATTCGGCGGCCAGACGGTAAGCGGCGTCGCCGGTCGGAACTTCCGCATACGATTCGGTGAATCCGCCCAGCCAGAGGTAGGCGCGGGCCTTGAGTCCGTAGATCACGGCCAGCGAGGGCAGGTTTTTCGTCGCCGGCGTATAGTTGGCCAGCAGGGTCTCGGCGGTGTTGAGGTCCTCGAAGATGAACTTGAACATCTCCTCACGCGATACGCGCGGGTTGTTCTCCAGTTCCTCCATGCTCGTATCTTCCCGGACGATGGGAACGGTCAGCCCCTTGACGGCTTCCAGCTCGGTCTCGTAGGCGGGACGTTCGGGAGCCTTGGCCGGCAGCGCGTCGTAGAGACGGGCCAGGTCGAGGTAGCAGAGCGCGCGGAAAGTCTTGGCAATGCCCATCATCTCCTCTGCGCCTTCGCTCTGGTTTGCGATGTCGATGGCCTCATTGGCCGTGAAGATGAACTTGTAATAGTTGGTGTAGAAGAACGGGGACATCTTGCCGTTCGCTGCCAATCCGGTCGAGTTGCCCGGATAGAGCCATGCCTGCCAGCGGTCGTAGTACTGGTTGCCGCCCGGCAGGTTGCCGCTGACGGGGAACACCTCGCCGACCATGCGGTCGGTGGCGCCGAAGATGCCCGGGTAGCCGAAGTCGATGTGCTCGCCGAGGTCTATATAGTTGGTGATGAGCACCGTCGGCATCGCAGTGATAAGACCCTCCTTTGCGAACGGAGATTCGGCAGTCTGATCGCTGGTGGCGTATCCGCTTTCGGGGAAGGTCTCCTTGATACAGCCCGAAAGAAGCACGGATGAACCGAGAAGCAGCGCCGTTGTTTTCAGTATGTTGTTCATTTTCATAATATTCGTCGTTTAACAAATTAGAACGTTACGGTTACACCGCCCGAGAAGGTGCGAATCGGGGCGTAGTAGTACGGGTTCGTGATTCCGTTGATGGACTGACGCGGGTCGAGACCCTGACGCTTGGACCAGTACCATACATTGTCGCAGGCGAGGTAGATACGCAGATTCTCGACGAGGAACTTGCGCGTGATACGCTTGGGCAGCGTATATCCGAGCGTGATGTTCTGGATGTTCAGGTACGATGCGCTGGTGAGGAAACGGTCCGAGACGGCTGCCTGATTCGAGTCGTTGTAAGCAAAACGCGGAATGTTCGAACCGGAGTTCTCGGGAGTCCACGAATTGAGCAGGTCGTGGTGGTAGTTGTTTCCGGTCGACGTTCCTGCCGGGGAGTTCATGTAGAACCTGTAGCCCTGGTCGAGAACCTGTCCGCCGAGCTGGTAGGTGAAGCCGATCGAGAAATCGACGCCGTAGAAGCGCAGCGACGTGCCGAAACCGCCGTAAACGTCCGGCAGGGCGTCTCCGTGCATTTCGCGGCCCTCCTGCGAGGCCACCGAGTAATCGGAGGTCTTGATGCGCTCCTTGTTGCCGGCATCATCGGTCTTGTAGGTGTACCACAGCGATTTTCCGGTCTCGGGGTCTACTCCCGCGTAGGTCGGAACGTAGAACGAGAAGACGGATTCCCCTTCGGTGAGGAATTTGGTGTCCTGCCAGCGGCCCACGTGTTTGCCGTCGGCCGTCGTGTTGTTTTTGAACTGCTCCGGCAGGTGGGTCACCTTGTTCTTGTAGTGGGTCATGTTGAGCGAGAAGTCCCACACGAGGTTTTTGGTCCGGATCAGGTCTGCGTTCAGTTCGATTTCGAGACCGCGGTTGACCATGTCGCCGATGTTGGTGAAAATGGTCGTGTAACCCGACTCGATCGGAGTGGCCAGCTCGAACAGCATGTCGGTGGTCTTGCGGTTGAAGACATCGATGCTACCCGACAGACGGTTGTCCCAGAGGCCGAACTCTACGCCGACATTGAGGTTGGCGTTGGTCTCCCAGGTGATGTCGGGGTTGCCTTTCTGGTAGAGTACGCTCGTAACGCCGTCGCCGCTGCTCAGGATCTCGCGGTAGTCGGTATAGCGGTAATAGGATTCCGCTTTCGATCCGAGGTTGTCGTTACCCTGCGAACCGTACGATGCTTTGACCTTCAGCATGTTGACCCACGAAGCGTTGAACCAGCTCTCGCGGTTGATGATCCAGGCTGCGCCGAGCGACCAGAAGTTGCCCCAGCGGTGGTCGGGGTGGAAGCGCGACGATGCGTCGCGGCGGTACGATCCCGAGAAATAGATGCGGTTGTCGTAGTCGTACTGTCCGCGGAAGAAGTAGCCCTCGTTGTTGTACTCCAGAACCGACGAACCCGACCGCGACGAGTCGACGACGGCGCCGCTGAGTTCGGTGTTGTCCGGCGAGAACATCATGGTCTTCGAGCCGTACAGACCGTAGGATTTGCGGTTGTACATTTCATGGCCGAAGAGCAGGTCGAGGTTGTGGACGTCGGCGAAGGTGTTGGTGTAGGTCAGGAACTGCTGCATGTTGTAGGCGATCTCCCGACTGTGGCTCTTGAAAACGGCGCCGCCCGATTCGGCGAACTGTCCGTAGTAGGGGTTCGACACCTGCGTACCGCGGGTTTCGTCGAGCGACACGCTTCCGTTGAGGGTCAGTTTCAGGCCCTTGTACAGGGAGAAATCGGCAAAACCGTTGGCCATGAAGGCATTGCCCTCGTTGATGTATTTGTTGAGCTGAATGTCCTGCAGGTCGTTGCTCTTGCCGCCGTTGGTGCGCAGTGCGCCGCCGTTGCGGCCGTCGCCGGTATCGTACATCTTGAATCCGTACTCGTCGATCATAATGTTGCCGTTGCCGTCGCGCATGTAGACCGGATAGATCGGCGCCATGCGGATCGCCGTGGCGAATGCGTTTCCGCCGTCGGCGTTGCCTTCGCCCTGACCTTCGCCGTCGTCGTTGGTTTTGTTGCCGTTGTTCCAGACGAAATGGGTGTAGGACATGTTACCGCCGACTTTCAGCCACTTTTTGGCCTGGTAGTCCGCGCGCAGACGGGCGGTGTAGCGCTCGTTGCTCGAACCGTCGACGATACCCGTGTTGTCCAGATAGCCGAGCGATGCGAAGAAATTGGCGCGGTCCGTCGCGCCGGAAACGCTGACGTTGTACTCCTGACGGAACGACGACGATTTGTAGATTTCGTCGAGCCAGTTGTCGGGTTGCAGGTAGAACTGCTGGCCCTTGGCGTCGGTTACCAGGCGGCCCTGCTTCGCACGCGGATTGAGACGGCCGTTTTCGCCGATGAGGTTCTGGCCGTCGGGCACGGTGAAGACGTTGTAACCCAGACCGCCGGGATCGTTCGACGTCAGCAGCTTGTTGGCGGCGATGTTGGCGGCCAGGGGAGTGTACTTCTGGTCGAGCGTGTAATAGTTGTACAGCGACTTGTAGTGCATCTCGTAGTATTCGCCCGCATCCTCCACGATGTCGTAGGTCTGCAACGCACGGGTGTTGATGCCCCACTTGCCGTCGAAAGTCACGGTGGCCTCGCCGGCCTTCGCACGCTTGGTCGTGACCATGATTACGCCGTTCGCGCCGCGGGAGCCGTACAGGGCGTTCGACGCGGCGTCCTTGAGGACGCTGATCGACTCAATGTCGGCAGCGTTGATGTTGTTGATGTCACCTTCGTAGGGCACGCCGTCTACAACCCAGAGCGGGTCGTTTTTGGCATTCATCGAACCGTAGCCGCGCACGTAAATCTTCTGACCGGAACCCGGACGGCCCGAGGCGGAGGAGAACTGCACGCCGGCGATTTTGCCGACGAGGGCATCCCCGACGTTCGAAGACTGCGTTTTTATCAGATCGTCGGATTTGATCACCTTCGCCGCTCCGGTGAAGGCGTCTTTCTTGGCTGTACCGAAGGCCACTACGATCACGTCGTCGATGGCCTGTGTGTCTTCTTTGAGCGAGATGTTGATTCGGGTCTTGCCTCCGATGGCCACCTTCTGGGTTTCATAGCCGATGAAGGATACGACCAGCGATCCGTTTCCGGGAGCCGTGATGGTGAAGCTACCGTCTCCGTTTGAGGTCGTGCCGACATGCGAGCCGTCGACCATAACCGTTGCTCCGGCGACCGGTTTCCCGTCGGGACCGGTGACTGTTCCGGAAATTTGCTTACTCTGGGCCAGCGAGAGTAATATTCCCCCCCCCAATAAAGCAATTAACGATAGTAGAATTTTTCTTACCATAAGCGTTAATCTAATAGTTTTTTTTTTAAATAAAATTTTTTTAAATAAAAAGTTCACAAGCAAAGGTATGAAATTGCTAACTCGTTTACAAATAAATTATTAAAATAATTTACCAGTATAACATATGTGTAGAAGATTGGTCGATAACGGTTACGATTTTGAAAATATCATCTCAAGGGGATTACAAATTGTAATCCCCTTTTCGGGTGTTTTCGGGTGTTTTGAGCGAATGTGTTAGCTGCGTGAACTTCTGCGTATATGTGAATCGGTCCTCAAAGGCGCTCCCGGACTTTTTCCAGGTCGGTATCGCGGTACAGCGTATCGAGGCGTTTCGAGAGCCGCTCCATGTCACCGTCGAGTTTCGAGTGGGTGATGGTCGCATAAATCTGCGTAGTCCGTATATTCTTATGCCCCAGCAGCTTGCTGATCGTTTCGATCGCCATTCCCTGCGAAAGCGTGATCGTCGTGGCGAAGGTGTGCCGGGCCGAATGGAACGTGATGTGCCGGGGAATGCCCGCCAGAGACATAATGCGTTCGAGGCAGATGTTGCACCAGCCGTTGCTCGGCAGGCGGAATATCCGCGCATTCCGCTGCATCGGTTTGTATTTCAGCAGAATGGTGTACGGGATCGCGAAGATGCGCACGTTGACCGCAGATCCTGTTTTGCGGCGGGTGGTGCTGATCCACAGCTGTTTGCCGTCCTGCTGGATATGCTGCGGGGTCAGCGTGCAGAGGTCGATGTAGGAGAGTCCCGTGAAGCAACTGAACAAAAATGCATCGCGTACCAACTGTAAGGTCATGTCGTCGAGGTCCAGACGGATCAGCTTGCGGATTTCGGTCATGGACAGGTAGTTTCGCGCGACGAATTCGCTGCGCAGTTTGTAATTCGCGAAGAGGTCCTTGGCCATGTGGCCCCGGCTGCGGGCCAGCATGAGGATGTGCTTGAACGCGATCATGTAGATCCACGTCGTGTTTTTCTTGTGTCCGCACTCCTGTGCGATGTAGTGGTGGAACCCCGTCAGGAACTCTTTGTCGAGTTCTTTGAACAGCAAATCCTTGCGGTTGAATTTGTCGTTGACGTAGTTTTCGAGATGCTTGTAAACACACCTATATTTATAGTAGGTCGTTTTGCTGCGGCTGATGCCCACCATCCGGCTGAACTCCTCGTTGTGATGCCTGAAGAAGGCCAGCAGCGTTTCGTTGCGCTGGTCGTTGCCGAAATACATCTCCTTGACCATTTTCGGAGTGACCAGGGCATGCTCGTAAAACAGCGTGTTATAACATCTTTCGATGTGGAAACGAATCTGCGAGAGTTGTTCGTTGACATGTGAGGCAACCGCGCTGCGCCCTGCCGCCCGTCCCATACTCACATCCCAGAGATTCGGATTCACGGATAGTTGCGTGGACAGCTGCGTTCGCTGTCCGTTGATCGTAATGCGTCCCATGATCGGCGTGTTTCCATTGCGTAAAGGCGCATTCTTCTTGATGTAAAACAGTACTTTGAACGTGTTTCTCATTCCCTTCCTAACCTTTTTTAAACAATAAACAAACCGCGATAAAGGTAATGATAAAGTTACTGCCAAACGGTATATCAATTGGACCAAATAGCTTATACGGCACGGTTTAACCCTTCTTGTCCGGTAACTATCTGGTAACACAACCCGGACGCACGGAGGTGTCGTCCGTATATCTTACACGCTTAATACCAAACTATTAGGCATTTCTCGGGAAA
>ENA-UEQI01000060-UEQI01000060.1-human-gut-metagenome-genome-assembly--contig:-NODE-60-length-34476-cov-22.262624_pt1 | contig 34476 bp, 27 predicted proteins | sample MGYA00242946_ERZ507945 | MGnify/ENA primary metagenome ERZ507945 (study PRJEB26167, sample SAMN06115467) | human gut metagenome | host: Homo sapiens | place: China:Guangxi | collected 2016-06-08... | reverse complement strand
TCTGAAAAATGTATAATGAACTAGGGCAGTTTGTGCAGGGCGTATTTGGAGGCCCTGCCGATGCCGTTTTGCAGCAGAGACTGTGGGATTCGCAGAATGTTTCCGCAGGCTCGCAGTACAGACAGACTTCACACGAGGTGGAGCAGATCTGACACAGGAGGATCATATGAACGAACAGGAAATCAAAGAACAGCTTTGCGACATCTGTCATAAGATGTGGCAGCTGGGCTGGGTGGCAGCGAATGACGGAAATGTTTCCGTCAAGCTGGAGGACGGCACGTTCTTCGCCACCCCGACTGGCATGAGCAAGAGCTTCATCACGCCGGACAAGCTGGTGCGGATCAACGACAAAGGCGAGGTGCTGAAGGGCGCTCCGGGACTTCGCCCGTCCTCGGAGATCAAGATGCACCTTTGCTGCTACCGGGAACGCCCGGACGTAGGCGCTGTGCTGCACGCACATCCGCCGGTGGCGACGGGCTATGCCGTGGCAAACAAGGCGCTGGATGAGTACACCATGATCGAATCGGTCATTGCCATCGGTTCTGTACCGGTAACGCCTTACGGCACGCCGTCTACCGATGAAGTGCCGGAGGCGATCAAGCCCTATTTGCAGGAGCATGACGTAATGCTGCTTCAGAATCACGGCGCACTGACAGTGGGCGCAGACCTTATCACAGCATACTACCGCATGGAAACGCTGGAACTCTTTGCGAAGATCTCCCTCAATGCCCATCTGCTGGGCGGCGCACAGGAGATCTCCCGAGAGAACATCGACCGGCTTTGCAGTATGCGTGCGCAGTACGGCGTGACCGGAAAGCATCCGGGATATAAGAAGTATCCCAACGGACAGAACTAAGCGGAGGGTCTTATGCTGAAACATATTCCGCCGATTCTGACCCCGGAACTGCTGAAAGTGTTGATGGAAATGGGACACGGCGACGAAATCGTGATCGCAGACGGCAATTTTCCCGGTGCTGCCATTGCACAGCGTCTGATTCGTCTGGACGGCCACGGCGTGCCGGAGATTCTGGATGCCGTGATGCGCTTTCTGCCTCTGGACAGCTATACCGAAAAACCGGTTGGGCTGATGGCAGTTGTGCCGGGTGACCCGGTGAAACCCACGATCTGGGAGGACTACCGGTGCATCCTGGACAAGCACGAGCCGAAACGTCCGGAGATCGAATATATGGAACGCTTTGCGTTCTATGAACGTGCCAAGAAGGCATATGCCGTCATTGCCACCGGCGAAACGGCGATCTATGCCAACATCCTGCTGAAAAAGGGCGTTGTTCTGCCGGAGGATATGGCATGAACCGCTATGTACTGGCGCTGGATCTGGGCGCCTCTTCCGGCAGAGCCATGCTGGCAGCCTATGACGGGGAAAAGATCCGTCTCCGGGAAGTACACCGCTTTTCCAACGACCCTGTTGCCAAAGACGGCAGACTGTACTGGAACGTCCCTCAGCTGATGCGTGAGATCGAGCAGGGAATGCAGGCGGCGTATGAAATTGCGCCCTATGAAAGCATTGCCATTGATACCTGGGGCGTAGACTACGGACTGCTGAAAGCCGACGGAACGCTCCTGGAACTGCCTCGGCACTATCGGGACAGCCGCACCAGCGGCATTCTGAAAAAGGCAGAAGAATCCATCACAGCGGCAGACCTGTATGCCCGGACGGGAACCCAGGTCATGGAGATCAACACCCTGTTCCAGCTGATCTGCGACCAGGAGAGCGGCAGGCTGGATGACTGCGAAGTGATGCTGCCGATGCCGGATTTGTTTGCCTATCTGCTGACTGGAACGGTTTCGACAGAACGCTCCATCGCCAGCACCACGCAGATGGTCTCGGCGAAAACCGGCACATGGGACGAGGAACTCCTGTCGCTTTTCCACATTCCCCACCGGATTCTGCCGGAAATTGTGGAAAGCGGTACAGACAAAGGCACACTTTCCCCGGCGGTGCAGCAGCGGCTGGGACTTCCGGCGATTCGTGTTGCGGCAGTCTGCGGACACGACACCCAGTGTGCGGCATTTGCGGCACCGGCTAAGACAGAGCGGCATATCTTTCTGAGCTGCGGCACATGGTCGCTGTTCGGCACAGAGCTGGAACAGCCGGTTCTGACGGAGCAGGCGGCTGCGCTGGCGCTTTCCAATGAAGTGGGCTACGGCAAAAAGGTGACGCTGCTGAAAAACATCATCGGGCTGTGGCTGCTCCAGGAGTCCCGCCGGGAATACGCCCGGCAGGGTGAGAACTACAGCTTTGCCGAGATCGAGACCATGGCGAGACAGTGCCACGAGCCGTCCTGTTATATCGACCCGGACGACCCGGTTTTCACACCGCCCGGAAATATTCCGCAGCGTGTTCAGGCGTACTGCCGCAAAACCGGACAGCATATCCCTGAAACGCCGGGTGCCGTTTTCCGCTGCATTTATGAGAGCCTGGCGCTGAAATACAGCCGGGCGCTGGAAGATCTGGAGGCTTGCACCGGGGCGCATTATCCGGTGATCCATATGCTGGGCGGCGGCGTGAAAGACGGCTTTCTCTGCCAGCTCACTGCGGATTTCTGCCAGCGGCAGGTGACTGCCGGTCCTGTCGAGGCGACAGTCTACGGAAACGCAGCCATCCAGCTGCTGAACCTGAATGCAATTGAAACACCGGATGCGGCACGGCGTTGTATTGCCGCATCTGAAACCATGAGAAATTATCACCCGGGAACGCTCCCGGCGTCTATATATTCCAAAAAAACTTCAAAGAAATGAGGGAATATCATGTATCCTAGAATCGGTATCCGTCCTGTCATTGACGGACGGCAGTTTGGTGTGCGTGAAGATCTGGAAGAACAGACCATGAACATGGCATACGCTGCCAAGAATCTGATCGAATCGAACCTGCGCTATCCCGACGGCACCAAGGTAGAGTGTGTCATCGCTCCCACCACCATCGGCGGCGGCGCAGAGGCATATGAATGCGAAACCTTTTTCCAGACCCAGAATGTCTGCGCAACCCTTTCTGTAACACCCTGCTGGTGCTACGGCAGCGAGACCATGGATCTGAACCCGCTGACCATCAAGGCAGTGTGGGGCTTTAACGGCACAGAGCGCCCGGGCGCAGTTTATCTGGCTGCCTGCATGGCGGCGCACGCACAGCGTGGACTGCCGGCGTTTTCTATCTACGGTCACGATGTCCAGGACAAGGACGACCAGACCGTTCCGGCAGACGTACAGGAAAAGATCCTGCGCTTTGCCAAGTGCGCTGTTGCCGTAGGTGTAATGCGGAATAAGGCATATGTGGGACTGGGCGGTGTCTCCATGGGCATTGCCGGTTCTTACTGTAACTCTGACTTTTTCCAGAAATACCTGGGCATTCGTGCAGAGTGGGTGGATCTGACAGAGATCCTGCGCCGCATCCATCTGGGCATCTACGACCATGACGAGTACGAAAAGGCTCTGGCATGGGTCAAGGAAAACTGTCCGGAGGGCTATGACGTAAACAAGGACGTTCCGGAAGATCGGGAGATCGACCCGTTCGGCATCAAAAAGCCCCGGACACCGGAGGAAAAGGCGAAGGAATGGGAATTCATCGTCAAGTTTACGCTGATCGTGCAGGATATTTTCTTCGGCAATCCCAAGCTGCTGGAAATGGGCTGGGAAGAAGAGAGCCACGGCAGAAATGCGATCCTGGGCGGATTCCAGGGACAGCGGATGTGGACAGACTGGCTGCCGAACGGAGACTTTACCGAGGCGATCCTCAACTCCAGCTTTGACTGGAACGGGAAGAAAGAGCCTACTATTCTCGCTACAGAGAATGACGGTCTGAACGGTACGGCAATGCTGTTCGGCAAGCTGCTGACCGGCACAGCGACCATCTTTGCCGATGTCCGCACCTATTGGAGCCCGGAGGCAGTCAAGCGTGTGACTGGCGTTACACCGTCCGGAAGAGCGGCGAACGGCTTTATCCATCTCATCAACAGCGGTGCGGCTGCACTGGACGGCACAGGTGCCTGCAAGGACGCAGACGGAAACGGCGTCATGAAACCCTGGTGGGATGTGACGAATCCGGATATCCGTGCCATGCTGGATGCCACAGACTGGGCGCCGGCAAACCTGGGCTATTTCCGTGGCGGCGGCTTTTCTTCTCACTACCGCACCCGTGCAGAGATGCCGGTGACCATGATCCGTCTGAATATCCTCAACGGCACACAGCCGCTCTTGCAGATCGCAGAGGGCTATACGGTTGACCTGCCGGATGAGATCCATAAACCGCTGGACGAGCGCACCGACAAGACCTGGCCGACCACCTGGTTTGTGCCGAATCTGACCGGTGAGGGCGCATTTGCAGATGTGTACCATGTTATGGCAAACTGGGGTGCAAACCACGGCTGCCTGGCATACGGACACATCGGCGCAGACCTTATCACGCTGGCAAGTATGCTGCGGATTCCGGTTTCCATGCACAATGTGCCGGAAGAACGCATCTATCGTCCGCACACCTGGAGTGCCTACGGCACAAAGGATCTGGAGGCAGCAGACTATCGTGCCTGCGCTGACTATGGTCCGCTTTACCGATAACTTATATTAGCTGGATGCCGCATCTTTGGTGCGGATTCCATAGATTTTCAGTTGCGCAGAAAACCGTCCTGGGGATGCACCCTTAGGACGGTTTTCTTTTGCTTTGGGAAAATACCGGGAGAATTTCAGCGGCAGCGGCTGGACAACCGGCTGGGGCTGCTGCAAGGCGGCGCAGGTCAGTGCGGCAGCGGCAAGTTTTAGTTTCCACGTGGGCTGCAAGAAGGCAGCACTCCTTTCGGGATAGATTCACAGACTTTCATCATAGCATATTCGGAGAGACCGGGCAATATGTTCGTGGAAACTCGAAGGGTTTCGATTTTTTCTGCGCATTGACAAATCCTGCGGCAGGTGCTATAATGGCAACAACAACTTATGCTGCCGAAAAGGAGAACGCAAATGAACTGGAAAAAGCAATATCAAAAAGCCTTGACATTCAGCTATGACGACGGCAATGTACAGGATAAAAAACTGCTGGATATTCTGAACCGTTATGGGATGAAATGCACGTTCAACGTGAACACCGGGCTGGACTTTGACCACGGCACCTGGGTGTACCGGGATGTGCTGGAAGTGCATCGGCTGAACCTGGCGGAATGCCCGGAACTCTATGCCGGTCATGAGATGGCAGTACACGGCGTGTACCACTATAATCTGACGGAGCTGTCTCCGGCGGAACTGACCGCCGAGTTACAGGAAAATGCGGAGACGATCACGAAACTCTACGGCACAGCGCCGGTGGGCATGGCATATCCCTACGGCGTGTACAACGATACTGTAATCGCCGAACTGAACCGTCTGGGCATTCGCTATGCCCGTGGAGTGGAAAGCTCCCATTCCTTTGCAGAGCAGGCAGATCTGATGCGGTTTCAGCCGACCTGTCACCATGATGATCCGCAGCTGTTCGACCTGGCGAAACAGTTCCTGGAATCCGAGCCGGAAACGCCGCAGATTTTCTACATCTGGGGACACAGTTATGAGTTCGAAGGACAGCAGAACTGGGACAGGCTGGAACGTTTCTGTGAGATGCTGGCAGGCAGAGACGATATCTTCTACGGCACAAACCGGGAAGTACTTCTGCCGGATGAGGAGTCTGAAACGAAATGAGCGGACTGGTACATATTTACTGCGGTGACGGCAAGGGAAAGACCACGGCGGCAATGGGACTGGCGGTGCGCTGTGCCGGGTGGCAGAAACGGGTTCTGGTGGCACAGCTGATGAAACAGGACAATTCCGGCGAAAGGCGCATTCTGGAACAGCTGCCCCAGGTCACATTGTGGCAGACCTATCCCAGCGCAAAGTTTTCGTTCCGCATGACGGATGCGGAAAAGCAGGCGGCGGCAGAATGGTACACGGCGCAGTTCCGGAAAATTGCAGAGACGGTGCAGCACGGGGCGTATGCAATGCTGGTGCTGGACGAACTGCTCTCCTGCATTACCTGCGGATTCCTGCCGGAACAGCTGGTGCTGGATTTTCTGGAAAACCGTCCGGAGGCGCTGGAGGTTGTGATTACCGGGCGTGACCCCAGTGCGGCGCTGCTGGAACGTGCGGACTATGTCACGGAAATGACGCTCCGGAAACATCCCTATGAAAAGGGCATCTTCGCACGAAAAGGAATCGAATACTAGCCCCAAAAACGGAAAAGCGGTATGCGCTTACAAACGCATACCGCTTTTGGTTTCCTATTTCCGTGCCTGCCGCAAAACAGGCGATCATGTTGCTGTGTGTGCCTCTTCTCCCAGAAAAGCGGCGATCTCTTCCCAGCGCTGTTCCGTGAGCGCATAGCCGTGGCGGTAATACGCCCGAATTTTTTCCTCGTTCTGGGTGAACAGCGGGATCGGCTTGACCTGCGGCCGCAGAACCAGAACCTTTTTCTCTTTCTGTGCCTGTTCCATTGCCTGAACCTGGCGCTCATAACAGGCGATGCGTGTGAGGATCGCATGATACAGCATGGGATATTTCTTGTAGTACAGCCGCCGGAGCAGGGGACGCAGCCGGGTGTAGTCTGTGGGATGGGCATTCTCGTTGCCGGTGAGAACGACCAGCACCTTGTCGCAGCCCTGTTCCAGCAGATGCAGGAACGGGATCGGGTCAACGATGCTGCCGTCTACATAGTGTCTGCCGTCCAGCTCTACCGGTTCACAGATAATGGGCAGGGCGCAGGATGCCTTGATTGCTGTAAACAGGCGCTGCTTGCTGCCTGCATCGGTGAGGTACGCTGGCTTGCCGTCCTCGCAGCAGGTGGCGACAAAATCGGTCTGCATCGACGGATGCCGGTATGCGTCCCAGCTGATGCGGCTGGCGTATTCGTGTGCCATGTGATCCAGGTTGAGAAACCGTCCAGTATGCGCCATGTGGCGGATGCCGAAATAACGGCTGTGGCGTTCCATAATCATCATTTCCAGAGCGACGCCCTGCTGCCCGGAACGGTAGTTTAACACACAGCCTGCTCCGGCGGATGTTCCGGATGCTGCACCGGCATAGAAATCATGTGCCATCAGCGCATCCATTACGCCGGCGGTAAAAGAACTGCGTTCAGCGCCGCCTTCCAGTGCAACTCCGATCATAGAACTGTTGAACTCCTCTCTGCTCACGTTTTGATATGACACTAATTATACCGGATTCCCGGGATTTTGTCAAGTTTTTGGAAGAATCGGGGCGAAACAGAGACGTCCGCTCTGTAAAAAAATGTGCCGTTTCCGGAAAACGCTATTGACGAACCTCCCGATTTATTATATAATAAAAAGTAAGATATTGCGGTATGCCCGGAAACCGGGAACAGTGCCGCAGATGCTGGGAGAGGAGCGTTACGCTTTTGAAAAAAATAGAAATTTCTGCCTCGATCCTGAGTGCAGACATGGCAAATCTGACCGCTGTGACAGAGGGATTGGAACGGGATGGTCTGGATATGCTGCACTTTGATGTAATGGATGGGCAGTTTGTTCCGAATATTACATTTGGTATGCCGGTTCTGGCGGCAGTAGACCACTGCACAAACCTGTTTCTGGATGTGCATTTGATGATCGCCGACCCCATTCGCTATGTGAAGCAGTTTGTGGATGCCGGTGCAGACCTGGTGACCTTTCACATTGAAAGCAACAGTGACCCGGCGGCGACCATCGCTGCGATACACGATGCCGGCGCAAAAGCAGGCATCGTGCTGAAACCGGGAACGCCCTGGGAAGAGGCGATACCCTATCTGGCACAGGTGGAGGTCGTGCTTGTGATGACAGTGGAACCCGGATTCGGCGGTCAGTCGTTTCTCTGGGATATGGTGGAAAAGGTCAAGGCGCTGCGTGCCTATGCAGATGCCAACCAGCTGTCCTATCAGATCGAAGTGGACGGCGGCATCAATGCAGAGACCGCACCCCATGTGATCGAGGCAGGCGCCGAGATTCTGGTCATCGGCAGTTATCTGTTCCGCCAGGCTGACCCGAAGGCAGCCATGGATGCGATCCGGGACGAGGCAGCAAAAATGGCATAAAGCCGCAGAATGCAGGAAAGAGGAGGCAGAAACGTGCAGTCGAAACGTCAGCCGAAAGTGCATACGTATTCGAAAAAACGGAGACGGAAGGTGCGTCCCGGAAGAGCGATCCTTTCCATTGGCTTTACCTTTCTGGTGGCTGGTGTGATCGGTGTTGTGGGCTACAGCGTTGCAAAGCCGATCCTGCAGTATTCCGGCGCAGAGCATTCTCAGACTCAGCCGGAGGAGACGCTTTCTTCTGCGGCGGCAGAAACGGCGGCGCCGGAAGAGTCGGCATCTGCTGCGGTGACAGAGACCACAGCGGCGTCGGTGCAGACGCAGACAGAGGACGGCTATGTGCTGCCGGTCTCAGCACTGGAAAGCAAACAGGCGCTCCAGGCTGCGGCGGTATCGGCACGGGAGAAAATGCCGGATGGCAAACTCCTGGTGATTCCGCTGAAGGTTTCCGGCGGTGAGGTCTGGTATCAGACCAGCGCATCGCTGGCGAAGTCCTGCGGCGCAGCAAAGGGCAGCATGACCCTGTCGGAGATCGTGGATACCGTGACTCAGCAGGGCTGGACACCGGCGGCGCAGCTGAGCCTGCTGTGGGATAATCTCTTGCCGGATGCGGATGCTGCGGCAGGGTATCGTGTCACAGACGGCAGCCGCTGGCTGGACAATACCAAGGAAAACGGCGGCAAAGCGTGGGCGAGTCCGTTCAGCACAGTGACGGTGCAGTATCTGACGGAGATCACCGGCGAGGTGAGCCGTGCCGGATTCTCTCAGATCTGGTGCAAGGATGCTGTGTTCCCGGATTTCCGGGAATCCGATCTGAATTACATCGGAGAAAGCGTTCAGAATCCGGAGCGGAGTGCGGCGCTGGTACAGCTGGTGAATCAGCTGGCACAGACTGCCGGCAATGTACCGCTCTGGGTAGAAGTGGATGCAGCAGATGCGGCAGAGGGAACGGCAGAAGTGTTCCAGCCGGATACACTGCACGTTTCCGGCGTTGTGCTGGATCTTGCGGAAAATGCAGCGCAGGCAAAGACGCTGCTGCCGCAGATAAAAACAAAGGCAGGAGATCTGCCGCTTTGTCTCACGGCAGATGCCGGAGCAGACTTGCAGGAACTGAAAGCGGCATCGCAGGACGGAAACGGTGTGTTCCTGTCGGCAACATAAGCGCCGGCGCTGCATCTCAAAAAAGGATTTGAAAAGAACGACTGCTGCGGTGCAGGCGTGCATATACATAGAAAAAGGAATATCGTGTTTTGAAACAGAAACATGGGAAAATGACAGATAAGGCGGCACTGCATAAAACTTGTGCGGCGCTGTTCTGACACAGACAAAGGAGTTGGTCATAGTGGCTGGAAAATTTACTGTATCATTGGGAAAAATTATTGACGAATTTCATCTGGAAACCATCTATATGCCGAAAGACCCGGCAGAAATTCTCATTGACGAAAACGATGTGACCCGTCCCGGCTTGCAGCTGATGGGCTTTTATGAATACTTTAACCCGGAAAGAATGCAGATCATCGGCAAGATGGAGTTTGCCTATCTTTCCACCATCGACGAAGAAACACGTACTCAGCGGCTGGATGCGCTGATGTCCCGGCATATCCCGGCGCTCATCATCGCAAGAGAACTGCCCTATTTCTCGGAAATGCTGGACCTTGCGAAGAAATACGAAGTGCCGCTGCTGCGCAGTAAGGAAAGCACCTCAAACTTCATTTCCGGTCTGATCGCATTCCTGAACCTGAACCTTGCACCCCGTATCACACGCCACGGCGTACTCATCGAGATCTACGGCGAAGGTGTTTTCATTACCGGTGAGAGCGGTGTCGGCAAGAGCGAAACAGCGATCGAGCTAGTAAAGCGTGGTCACCGCCTGGTGGCAGACGATGCGGTCGAGATCCGCAAGGTCTCCAACATCAGCCTGGTGGGCAGCTCTCCGGACAACATCCGCCACTTCCTGGAACTGCGTGGCATCGGTATCATCAATGCACGCCGCCTGTTCGGTATCGGTGCGGTCAAGAATACGGAGAAGATCGAATTGATCGTGGAGATGGAACAGTGGAATCCGGAAAAGATCTACGACCGCATGGGCGTGGACACACAGTTCGCCACTATCCTGGGCGTAAAGATCCCCATGCTGACTATTCCGGTAAAGCCCGGCAGAAACCTGGCAGTCATCCTGGAAGTTGCAGCGATGAACAACCGTCAGAAAAAGATGGGCTACAATGCAGCCGCAGAACTGCTGGATCAGCTGGGACTGGATATGGAGGCAAAGGAAGTCGTAAAGGATTACGATGCGTTTTAAGGACCTGTGAGCTGACAGCGGATACCGGCGGACAGTCGGATACCGCCGTTTCGTTACCACACGCTTTTGCTTGGGAGACAAAACTATGAATGATTGGCAGGAACTCGCTGCGGTTTGCAGGACGTGCAATTGCAGCGTACAGTATGCAGAACCTCTCCGGAATCATACCACGTTCCGGATCGGCGGTGCGTGCGGCGCTTTTGTAAACATAAATACAGAAGAGACGCTGCGCCGGATACTCGGTCTTTGCCGTGACCGGAACTATCCCTACCTGGTGTTGGGAAACGGCAGCAACATCCTGGCGGCAGACAGCGGCTATGCCGGTGTTATCCTGCACCTGGGAAAGGATTTTTCCCGGATTCAGCAGGACGGCGATACGCTGTACTGTGAGGCAGGGGCAACGCTGGGACGCATCGGCAGATATGCTCTGGAGCAGTCCCTGACCGGTATGGAGTGCCTTGCCGGCATCCCCGGAACAGTAGGCGGCGCCCTCTATATGAACGCCGGGGCATACGGCGGCGAAATGGCAGATATTGTGGTTTCGGCACGCTGTATGTCGCCGGACGGTACGATAACGGAAGTGCCGAAAGCGGAAATGGAACTGGGCTACCGGAAGAGCATTTTCCGGCAGGACGGCAGGATCATTCTTGGTGTGACGCTGCGGCTGCAAAAGGGCAGCTATGGAGAGATCAAGGCAGAAATGGATTCCCTGCTGGGAAAGCGCCGTGCCAAACAGCCGCTGGAACTGCCTAGTGCCGGCAGTACGTTTCAGCGTCCGGTGGGGAACTATGCGTCGTTTCTCATCGACCAGTGCGGTCTGAAAGGCGCCAGCGTGGGAGATGCGCAGGTGAGCAAGAAACACGCCGGGTTCGTGGTGAATACCGGAAAGGCAACTTGTCACGATGTGCTGGAATTGTGTGATTATGTAAAGCAGACGGTATTGGAAAAGACCGGCTATCAGCTGGAACTGGAACCGGTGGTCATCGGAGACCCCGACAAGCTGGCAGAGCAGCCCGGCAGCTGAAAATGCCGTAACGAGAAAGGATGTGGAGCGTATGCAGGAAACAGAAGATGTCAGAATGCACGTTGTTGTAGTGACCGGAATGTCCGGCTCCGGAAAATCGGTGGTCATGGATGTATTGGAGGATATCGGCTATTACTGTATCGATAACCTGCCGCCGCAGCTGATGGGAAAATTCGTGGACATCTGCCGGGAGTCGGAAAATCATCTGCAAAAGCTGGCAATTGCTGCGGATCTGCGCTCCGGGGATATGTTTACAGATGCGTACCGGACACTGCTGGATATGGAGCGCCAGCCGGATCTGGATGTCAAAATTCTCTACATCGAGGCGGAAGACGAGGTCATCATCAAGCGCTATAAGGAGACACGCCGCAAGCATCCGCTGGATGAGCGTTTCGGCGGCTGCCTGCACAATGCGATCGCCTACGAACGGGAGCAGCTGCTCCGGGTAAAGGGCATTGCGGATTACTATGTGGAGACCTCCTATTTCAGTGCATCTCAGCTGAAAGAACAGATCCGGGAAATTTTCCTGGACAATTCCTCAGACTCCATGTCCATTAAGGTGACATCGTTCGGGTTCAAGTACGGCGTTTCCACAGAGTCTGACCTGGTGTTTGACGTGCGCTGTCTGCCGAACCCCTACTATATCCCGGAACTGCGCCACCACACCGGTTGTGAAAAATGCGTGCAGGACTATGTGATGTCCTTTGAACAGTCCCAGACGCTGATGAAAAAGCTGAAAGATCTCCTGGATTTTCTTATCCCCCTGTATATTCAGGAGGGAAAGAGCCGTCTGGTGATCGCTTTCGGCTGCACCGGCGGAAAGCACCGTTCTATTACGTTCACAGAGCTGATCGGGGACTATCTCATTTCCAAAGGAATGCACGTTGTTAAGCAGCATCGTGATATCGGGAAAGACCGGTCGTAACAGCAAGGAGGAGAACGGTGTCATTTTCCAATGATGTACGGGAAGAGATCGCCAGAAGCATCACGGACAGAGACCGGCAGTTCGCCTGTCTCTATGGCATCCTGCTGTATTCCCGTATCTTTACCCCGCAGCAGGTAGTGCTGCAAAGCGAAAGCCCGGTGTTTGCCCGGCTGATGCCGGTTTTGTTCCGTGCAGTGTTCCAGGCGGAGCTGCGTCCGGACGTGCGGACAGTTTCCCGTGGCGGAGACCAGTTTATGGTCAGCTATACCATTACGGATGCGGCGCAGATCGGGCGGATCTGTGAGGTGTACCACATCCATCCCGAAAAGCGGGAGATTCGTCTGTCCAACCTGGTGAACAACAGCCTCAGCGCATTTCTCGCCGGGGTTTTCTTCGGCTGCGGCAGCGTCATTGACCCGAACAAGGAATACCATCTGGAATTCAACACGCCCTCTGCGCTGCTCTGCGGAGACCTGCAAAAGGTGCTTGGCAGCATCGGCGTGGCAGGCAGATCGCTGGTGCGGAAGAATATGTATGTGCTGTATCTGAAAGACAGCGAGCATATCGAGGACACGCTCACCTGCATGGGCGCCCAGCAGTGTACCATCGAGCTGATGAACATTAAGATTCGCAAGGATATGCGCAATAAGGCGAATCGGGTGCGGAACTGCGACGAGGCGAACATCAACAAGGTGGTCAGTGCCGCCATGCGTCAGATGCAGGATATCCAGCTGATTATCCGATGCGGTCAGCTGGAAGCGATGTCGCCGGAACTACAGGAACTGGCAGAACTGCGCCTGGAAAATCCGGAACTGAGCCTAAAAGAACTGGGCGAACTGCTTTCCAATCCCATCGGACGCTCCGGTGTCAACCACCGCTTTCAGAAAATCGCCGCTATGGCAGAGGAGTTGAGAAAACGTGCCGCAAATTCCTGAGAATGCCTTTGTGCATCTCCATGTCCACAGCGAGTACAGCCTGCTGGACGGTGCCTGCCGCATTCCAAAGCTGATCGAGCAGGTGAAAGCCATGGGACAGACGGCGGTGGCGCTGACGGATCACGGCGTGATGTACGGCGCATATCCGTTTTATGAGGCAGCCCGGAACGCCGGAATCCGTCCGATCCTCGGCTGTGAAGTCTATGTGGCAAAACGCACCCGGCACGACCGGGAGCATCTGCTGGATCGGAAAAGCTATCATCTGATCCTGCTCTGTGAAAATCAAAAAGGCTATCAGAATCTGGTGAAGCTGATTTCGCTCGCCAGCCTGGATGGCTTTTATCAAAAGCCCCGTGTGGACTGGGAATTGCTGTCCCGGTACCATGAGGGCTTAATTTGTCTGTCCGGCTGTCTTGCCGGAGAGGTGGCGCAGAAACTGGCAGGGGATGACTATACCGGCGCAAAGGAAACGGCGCTGCGGTATCGTACCTTGTTCGGCGCAGAAAACTATTTCCTGGAGATTCAGAATCATCAGATACGGGACGAACTGCGCAATCTGCCCCAGCTGATACGGCTTTCCCGTGAGACGGGGATTCCGCTGGCTGCCACCAACGATGCCCACTATATCCGCCGGGAAGATGCTGCCATGCAGGAGGTACTGCTCTGCATCCAGACGGGAAAAAGCCTGGATGACCCGGAGCATATGCACTTCGAGACCAACGAGTTCTATCTGAAATCCACGGCGGAAATGGCTGCGCTGTTTGCAGATGTCCCGGAGGCAGTTACCAACACTGCGAAGATTGCCGAGCGCTGTCATGTGGAGTTCCAGACCGGAAAGATCTGGCTGCCCAAGTTCACCATGGACGGCGTGTCGGACTGCCGAAAGCTGTTTTTGCAGCTGTGCCGGGACGGCTTGTATCAGCACTACGGTGCGCATCCGTCCAAGGAGGTGCTTGACCGGCTGCGCATGGAAATTTCCGTCATTACCGAAATGGGTTATGTGGACTATTTCCTCATCGTGTGGGATTATATCAACTTCGCACGCCGCAATGATATCCCGGTGGGACCGGGGCGTGGCTCCGGTGCAGGCAGTCTCTGCGCTTACTGCATGGGCATTACCCAGATCGACCCCATCCGGTATCAGCTGCTGTTCGAGCGCTTTCTCAATCCGGAACGTGTCAGTATGCCTGACTTCGATATCGACTTCTGCATTGAGGGCAGACAGCGTGTCAAGGAATATGTGATCTCCCGGTACGGCGCAGACCGTGTGTCGGAGATCATCACATTCGACTTAATGAAAGCCCGTGGCGCAGTGCGGGATGCCGGACGGGCGATGGGGATTTCCTACGGACTCTGCGACAAAATTGCTAAGTCCATCGACTCCAGAAATACCATTGCCCAGACCATGGAGAGTAAGGACGGGGCTGACCTGCGGAAACTGTATGAGACGGATGCCACTGCGAAAAAGCTGCTGGATATGGCGATGCAGCTGGAGGGAATGCCACGCCATGCCTCCACCCATGCCGCCGGTGTCCTCATCTCGGCAGTTCCCATTACAGACCTTGTGCCGCTCCAGCGCAACGATGAGACCATTGTGACACAGTATCCCATGGGCGTGCTGGAGCATATGGGACTGCTGAAATTCGACTTTCTGGGACTGCGGAATCTGACCATTATCCGGGACTGTGTCCGGGCAGTGCAGCAGTACGAACCGGATTTCTCCATGGATGCTATATCTCTGGATGACCCGGCAGTGTACGAGATGCTGTCCCGTGGGGATACTGCCGGCGTGTTCCAGTTTGAAAGCGCCGGGATGCGCCACGTGCTGATGCGTCTGAAACCACGCTGCCTGGAAGATCTGACGGCGGTGCTTTCGCTGTATCGTCCTGGTCCACGCTCGTCTATCGACCTCTATCTGGAAAACCGCAGCCACCCGGAAAAGATCGCCTATGCCCATCCGCTTTTGGAACCGATTCTAAAACCGACCTACGGCTGCATGGTGTACCAGGAGCAGGTCATGGAGATCTGCCGGGTACTGTCGGGCTATTCCTACGGCAGAGCAGACATTGTGCGCCGTGCCATGGCAAAGAAAAAGCAGGATGTCATGGAACGGGAGCGCCAGGCGTTCGTCTACGGCAGTGACGGCTCAGACGGCAGTTCGCCCTGCTGCGGCGCAGTGGCAAACGGTGTCTCTGCGGAAACGGCAAAGGCCATTTTTGATGAGATCGCCGTGTTTGCAGACTATGCCTTTAACAAATCCCATGCGGTTTCCTATGCGTACCTGGCGTATCAGACGGCATATCTCAAGGTGCATTATTTTGCGGACGATATGGCGGCACTGCTGACCAGCGTCATGGGCGATACCACCAAGACTATGGAATACCTCACCGCCTGTCAGAATGCCGGGGTAAAAGTCCTGCCGCCTCATGTCAACGAAAGCACGGCAGTATTTGCAAAGTGTGGCGACCACATCCGGTTCGGCTTGCTGGCAGTAAAGAACCTGGGGCGTGGCTTTATCCAGGCAATGACGGAACAGCGGCAGAAAGAGGGAAACTTCACTAGTCTGGCAGACTTCTGCCGGAGAATGCTGCCCTGCGGTCTGAATAAGCAGGCACTGGACAGCCTGATTCGCTGCGGTGCGCTGGACGGGCTGGGACTGAACCGGCGGCAGATGATCGAGTTCCAGGAACAGGTGCTGGCAGACTGCCGGGACGAGCGGAACAGCATTGTGACCGGGCAGATGAACCTGTTCGGCGGTGCAGACGAAAGGGCAGTCCAGGAGACGCAGATTCCGCCGCTGGCAGAGTATGACCGTGCATTTCTGCTCCAGCTGGAACACGACAGCCTGGGGCTTTATCTTTCCGGGCATCCGCTGGAACAGGTGGAGTGGCTGCGCCGGCTTTGTCACGCCGTGGATGCGGCATCGCTCCGGGAACAGAAAGATGGTGCATCGGTACTGCTGATCGTGACGCTCCAGCACATCAAACAGCACACCACAAAACAGGGAGAGACCATGTGCTTTCTCACCTGTGAGGACAGGAGCGGCACGGCGGACTGCGTGGTGTTCCCGTCCCTGTATCCGGCGGTGCGGCAGTATCTGGAAAAGGAGGCTGTCCTGTGCATCCGTGGAAAGCTGACGCAGAAGGAAGAGACCGTCAGCGTTTTGTGCGACAGCGTTCTGACGGAGGAAGGATTCCGGCGCACCATGTCCCAGGGCAGGCTCTGCATCAAGACGGACTCCCGGCAGACGGAAAAGCTCCACGCACTTGCGGCGCTGGTGCAGCAGTATCCGGGAGATGTGCCGGTCTGCTTTTATCTGACCGACCGGAAAAAGATGCTCTCTCTGCGTGGCGGACAGGCGATGGCGGTGCAGCCGGAATCGTATGCTGCACTCTGCGGGCTGGTTCCGCCGGAACAGATCGGGTTCCTGCCGGCAAAATAGACATTTTCATTTTTTGTGCAGAGTTGCTCAAATTTTGCATGGAACTTGTTAACTTTTTCGAATACCACTTGACAACCCGGGAAATATCAGTATAATAGAATAGGAATGGAATGGTGAATGCGTATGCGGCTTTCAAGCTGCGCTGCCGTTTCAAAATTTTGCCATGCGGCGGAATGGAGAATACGTTTATGATTAAAACGATTGGTGTATTGACAAGCGGCGGCGATGCGCCGGGTATGAATGCAGCAGTACGTGCTGTTGTTCGTGCGGCTCTGAAAAAGGGCATGACAGTATATGGCGTAAAGCGTGGCTACTGCGGCCTGCTGGACGATGACATTGAGCCGATGGACGAGATGAGTGTTGCCGGTATTATCAACCGTGGCGGCACCATGCTGTACACTGCAAGAAGTGCGGAGTTCCGCACCGAAGAGGGTGTGCTGAAGGCAAAGGCTACCTGTGAAAAGTATGGTCTGGAAGGTCTGGTTGTCATCGGCGGTGACGGTTCGTTCCGTGGCGCAGCAGATCTGTCTGCACACGGCATCCTGTGTGTAGGTCTGCCGGGTACCATCGACAACGATATCGCCTGCACCGATTACACCATTGGTTATGATACTGCAATGAATACCGCAATGGAGCTGATGGACAAGCTGTCCGACACCAGCCAGTCTCACTATCGCTGCAGCGTTGTTGAGGTTATGGGTCGTGGTGCAGGTTACATTGCGCTGAATACCGGTGTTGCATCCGGCGCACTGGAGATCATCACAAAGGAAAAGCCGTATGATCTGGATAAGATCGCTAAAAAGATGATGGAATTCAAGGCAAGAGGCAAGCAGAACTTCATTATCGTTGTTGCAGAGAATATCGGTCATTCGGAAGAGATCTGCAAGCTGATCCAGGAAAAGACCGGCATTGAATCCCGTGCAACCATTCTGGGTCACGTACAGCGTGGCGGTTCTCCGACCGTTCGTGACCGTGTTGCTGCAACTGAAATGGGCTACTATGCAGTTGAACTGCTGGAGCAGGGCATCGGCAACCGTGTTGTAGGTATGCAGGGCGGCAAGGTCGTTGACTTCGACATCCAGGAAGCTCTGTCTATGACAAAGCCGTATGATGAAAAGCTGCATCAGATCGCAGAAGATGTTGCATTCTAATGAAACTGTAAAAGAATGCTGAAAAGGGGTGGACGTGCGAAAGTGCGTCCACTTTTTTGTTTGGCATATCTGGAAAACACGGAATCCCATACGCAGTCAGATTGCGGATTCCCCGGCATATCCAATCGGATGCCTGTGGATTTTTTAGGCAATCTGCTGAAAAAACAGCTGCAAATTTTGTGCGCAGGCTTTATTTTGTGTTTCCCTTGCAATTTTGTGCAATTTGCAGTATAATAGAAATGATATGTTGTCCGGAAAAATTTCCCGACGGGGATATTTCCGGCAGAAAAAGAAAGAAGGAGAATGTACATGGATACCATTGGATTTATTGGTGTTGGCAATATGGGCAGTGCGATTCTGAAAGGAATCGCCGGCAGCAGCCTGAAACAGGAAACCTCGCTGTTCGCATACAACCCGACCGAGGCGAAAGTTGACGCTCTGGCAAACTGCGGCGTGCAGAAGTGCGGGAGCGCAGCCGAAGTGGTGGAAAAGAGTCAGTACGTATTCCTGGCGATCAAGCCGCAGAAGTTTGAAGAGGTGCTGCCGCAGATTGCAGATGCAGTGACAGAAGAGACGGTTCTGGTCTCTATCGCTGCCGGCATCGGTGCGGACTTTATCCGGAAAATGACAAAGCCCTATGCAAAAGTGGTTCTGGCGATGCCGAACACACCGCTGCTGCTGGGCGAGGGCGCAACTGCACTGGCGAAAGACGATGCTGTCAGCGATGCGGAATTTGCTGTGGTACAGCGCATTTTCGGCAGCTGCGGCATGACCGCTGTCATTGCGCCAGAGCAGATGAAAGAGGTCATCGCCATTAACGGCAGCAGCCCGGCTTTCATCTATCTGTTTGCGAAAAGCTTTCTGGATTATGCCGCAAAAGTGGGTCTCCCGGAGACATCGGCAAAGGAACTGTTTGCACAGTCGCTGATCGGTTCTGCAAAGATGATTACGGACTCCGGCTATTCGATCGACGAACTGATCCGCCAGGTCTCTTCGCCGGGCGGAACGACGCTTGCCGGTCTGGATCAGCTGTACGAGGGCAAGCTGTCTGATGCTGTCCGGAATGCCTGCGAGAGCTGCACCAAGCGTGCATACGAGCTGGCAAAATAAGAACCCGTTTTCACAAGACACATATATACGCTTGTGAAAACAGGTTCTGAGAAATCATAATCAAAAAATATACCGCATAGGATGAGAGCAGGTACAAGCCAATTTGCAAAGCAAAGGAGCGATCTGTGATGATCCGAAAGCGAACAACACTGACAACAACGGAGCGCAGACAGCGGCTGTTCTGCCTGCTGTTTGGTTGCATTTTACTGGGGACAGCCTGGGGCATGGTCATGCTGCGGTGGCAGTATGACGGCGTGCCTACGGGCTGGGCAGGCTTTCTGGGAATGTTTTTTCAGACCAAGCCTACTCTTCCGGCACTCTGGACGGAGAGCGCAGGGGACATCCTGCTGTTCCTGCTGGCGTTTTTTCTGCTGGGCTTTTCGGCTGTGGGACAGCCTTTTGCGTGGCTGCTGCTGCTGACCTACGGCGTGTGCATGGGCGGCACCTTGCAGACACAGTGCAGTGCCGGCGGCGCTTTTGTGCGCAGTACGACGCTGCTGTGCTATTTTGTGCCGATGTCGGCGCTGCTGGTGCTGGCGGCGAGGGAATCCCTGCGGTTCTCCGGCTATTTCACTGCCTACGGTTTCCGGAATGAGCCGGAAGAGCAGATGTATCACCAGCTCCGGATGTACTGCGCCAGATTCGTTGTGCTTGCAGTGTTTCTGCTGCTGTTCGGGTTCGCTTATGGGACGGCGTTCTATGCGGCGGTAAAATAAGGGCGTGCTTTCTTTCCGGCACGCTCTTCGGAAAGGAAGTTTGTCTATGGGTCTGTTTGGATCGAATTACGAGCGTGCCGGTTCCGGTATCGCAAAAAATGCACCGAAGAAAAAGGGCTTTTTCCGCTTTTTTGAGATATTCGGCAGAAAGTTCTGGAAACTGTTTGAGCTGAATCTGCTGTATTTTCTCAGCTTTTTGCCGGTGATCGGCGCAGTTGTCCTGGCGCTTGCCCTCGACTCCCAGCTGGGAATCATTCTGGCGGCGGCCTGTCTGGTGCTGTTTGCTGTAATTATCGGACCGGCAACGGCGGCGCATACGAAGATCCTGAAAAATTTTGTCATGGAAAAGCCTACGTTTCTGGTGCATGACTTTTTCAAGGCGTTCCGTTCGGAATTCAAGTATTCTTGTATTATCGGCGTGCTGGACTGCTTGCTGGCGTGCTGCATCTCGGCGGCGTTTTATGTATATCCGAAGCTCATTGAGCAGTCGGGGAGCAAGGTGTACTACATCTTTTTTGCCATTACGCTGAGCATCGGCGTCATCGCACTTATCATGAATTTCTACATTTTCCCCATGCTGGTTTCCACGAACCTGTCTCTGAAAAATGTGCTGAAAAATTCCCTGGCGCTGTCTGTAGTCGCCTTGAAAACCAATATCATCACCACGCTGATCCTGGCGGCTGTGATCGCAGTTTATGTGCTGGTATTCATGTTTGTGAACATCAAGTACTCCATGATCCTGCTGTTCCTGCTGCCGTTTATGCCGGCATCCTGGTTGGGACTGGTGATTACGTTCCAGTCTTATCCCATCATTCAGAAGTACATCATAATACAGTTATTGTAGTTCCGCGAAAACTCTGGTGATTTCTTATATTGGTATGCAGACGCAGGAAGTGGCGATTAAGCCGAGTGTAAAGGTGACAATGAGAAGCAATGCAGAAGCTTTGGATGAGGTTGTGGTAGTGGCATACGGTACTGCTAAAAAAGAATCGTTGACCGGTTCTATCTCGGTGGTTGACAATAAGAAAATAGAGAAGCGCATCACAACCAGCGTAACCGGTGCACTTGAAGGTGCCGCACCGGGTGTACAAGTGAACAATACATATGGTGAACCCGGTTCTGCCCCCAGCATCCGTATCCGTGGTTTTGGTACATTGGTTTCAGGTGCTTCAGATCCTCTGTATGTAGTGGACGGAGTCCCTTTCGATGGAAACATGGCCGAACTAAACTCTAATGATATTGAAAGCATGTCCATCTTGAAAGATGCTGCTTCGGCTGCATTATACGGTAACCGTGCTGCCAACGGTGTTGTCATCATTACAACCAAGAGCGGACGAAACACTCATAAACCGAGTATTACGCTGCAAATGAATCAAGGTATGTATAACAGAGGTATTCCCGAGTACGACCGTCTGGATGCAGACCGCTGGATGGAAGCTACCTGGATGGCCAAGAAGAATGCCATGATGAGCAATGCCGGCATGTCGGCAAGCGATGCTGCCGCATATGCCACGGGACACGTGGTTAGTGAATCTATCGGTCGTAATATCTACAATGCCGCTGGTGATAAGTTGTTTGACAATAACGGAAAACTGATTGCCACTCGCCTGGCTGGCTATGACGACTTGGACTGGCAGAATGCCATCGAACGCACGGGACACCGTCAGGAATACAATCTTTCCGCCGCCACTTCGGGAGAGAAATACAACGTGTATTCTTCCATAGGCTACTTGAATGAGAAAGGATATGTAAAAGCCACAGGTTACGAACGTTTCTCCGGCCGTATCAACACTACTTATACACCTAACAAGTGGTTCAAGGGTGGCGTGAACTTGACTGGCTCGTGGACCAAGCGTGACTATAACAGTAATGCCAGTGGCAACTATTACGCCAATCCGTTCTACATTACTCGTTATATGGCTCCGGTCTATCCGTTGTTTATGCACAATGCCGACGGTACATACCAACTGGATGCCGATGGTAACAAAATTTATGACACCACTTCATCTTATCTGAGTAACCGCAACATCGCTTACGAAATGTTGTATAATAAGCAGGAGAGTGTGCGCAACGTATTGGGCGGACAAGCTTTTGCCACCATCTCGTTGCCATATGGACTTTCATTAACTGTAAAAGGTGACCTGAACAACAGCACTTCGAACAATAAGAAATATGACAATCCCGAAATTGGAGACGGTGCTACGAATGGCGGTCGTTTGACAAGTTATGCCTACCAATACAAGACTGTAACCTTGCAGGAAATTCTGAGCTGGAACTATCAATTTAATCAGGTACACAACGTGGAAGCTATGGTGGCTCACGAGAACTATAGTTGGGAGCGCAAGTACACTTCCGGAATGAACACCGGTATGGCTGTAGACGGAAACCTTACTATGGGTAATTTCCTTAACAACTCTTATTTTTCCGGAAGTGATGATGAGGACAAGACGGAGTCTTATCTGGCACGCGTAAAGTATAATTATGACAACCGTTATTTCGTAGAAGGTTCGTTCCGTCGTGATGGTTCCTCACGCTTCCACAAGGACAATCGCTGGGGTAACTTCTATTCTGTTGGTGCCAGCTGGAACATGAAACAAGAAGCTTTCTTGCAAGATGTAGATTGGGTGGATGCCTTGAAGTTGCGCGCGTCCTATGGTGAAGTCGGTAACAATATGGGCGTAAGCCTTTATGGTCACATGGCTCTTTATACCATTGACAAGAACGGTGGTGAAGCCGCTTTGGTAAAACAATCACTTTCAGCACCGGACATCAAGTGGGAAACTACACAGACGGTGGATGTTGCCGTAGAGGGGCGTCTGTTCAACCGTCTGAACTTCCAAATAGGCTATTTCGACAAACGTTCCAAAGACCTGCTGTTTGAGGTACGCCTACCGCTTTCTGCCGGTTCTTATCCTTGGGTCGATGATACTGCCCCGATGAACCTGACGCAATACAAGAATATCGGTACCGTGTCCAACCGTGGCTGGGAAATCTCTTTGAATGCCGATGTCATCAACAACAATGACTGGAAATGGAACATCGGCGCAGACGCTACTTTCCTGAAGAATAAAATCGTGAAACTGCCCGATGGAAAGGACATCTTGCATGGTATGCAAAACTACTCCGAAGGACACTCCATCTACGAATGGTACACTTACCACTTCGAAGGTGTGGACCAGATGACCGGTACTTCTCTCTATACACTGGATCCGGACAAGAAAGCCGCCGCCCAAGAAGCCGGTGCATTGACTACCATCAACGGTACGGACTATGCTACCGCGACTTCATACGCCAAACGTGACTGGGCCGGCAGCGCACTTCCTACGGTTTACGGTTCTATCAGCTCAGCTCTTTCTTGGAAAAACTGGGATTTGAACATGCTGTTTACTTATTCTTTAGGCGGTAAAACATACGATGGTAGCTATGCCAGCTTGATGGGTGTGTCTGAATCCGGTGCTGCCGGCAGCGCTTACCACAAGGACATCCTGAATTCTTGGAAAGAAGTTCCTGCGGGAATGACAGAAACTTCTGCCAATCGCATTGATCCGAATGGAACTCCGCGCGCCGACTTTTACAAATCGTCCGACCTGAATGCCACCAGTGACCGTTGGCTGACAAGCTCTTCTTACTTCGTATTCAAGAACCTGAATCTCTCCTACAGCTTGCCCAAGCGTTGGCTAAAAAGTGTAGGTATAGAAGGCCTTTCGCTGACTGCCGGTGTAGAGAACCTTTTTACATTGACTTCACGCAAAGGATTGAATCCGCAGTATTCCTTCAACGGAGGTTCGGACGATACGTATGTGACAGCCCGTGTTTATAACTTCGGACTGACTGTGAAATTCTAAAGGTATAACCATATAATTTGTATTAGAAATGAAAAAGATTATCAATAAATTGTTCGCAGGAAGCCTATTGGCAGGTATGATGCTGGTGTCTTCTTGCGCCGGTGACTATCTGGATACAGCACCTACTGACTCAACCGGAGCAACCGATGCCGTAGGTACCACGGCCAATGCCATGAAGGCATTGAACGGTATCGCCAAAATCATGACAACACAACACTCCTATTTTGGAGGTGGATTTGCTGGTGAGAACAACATAATGATTCAGTACGAAAGCTACCCGAGTGAAAATTACAATTACAATTATTACGCATCCGGATGGTCTCCTATCTTCAATCAAGAGTTCCACACACGTACTAACTCCATTTACGATGCTTACGCATGGTATTACTATTATACCATAGCAGGTAATGCCAACACCATTCTTGCCAATATAGACAATGCCGAAGGTACGGAAGCGGAAAGGAATTTTGTCAAGGCATCTGCACTGACTTTTCGTGCATACGCTTTCGAAAAACTGGTACACTATTATTGCTGGCGCTGGCAAGATTCCAACAATGGCGCTTCGCAGGGGATAGTACTTCGTTTGGACGAATCTACCGGTGGACAAGGTTATGCCACATTAGCTGAAACGTATGCACAGATTTATAAAGATTTGGACGAAGCCATCATGCTGTTTGAGCAAAGCGGTATGGACCGTAATGCCTCACAAGTATGGATGCCGAACATCAATGTGGCACATGCCATCTACGCCCGTGCCGCTCTTACCAAGCAAGATTATACCAAAGCATTGACTGAAGCTAAGCTGGCTCGCCAGAACTACCCACTCATGAGCAATGCAGAATATCATGCAGGGTTCTGTAATCCAACCAGTGAATGGATTTTCGGAAGCTTTGGTAGTGCACAAGAGAATAACTGGTATTGGAGTTATGGTACTCAGTATGCATGCAACGGATATTATGCCAATGCGGCAGGGGCGGCAAACGGTGCAGGCTCTATCGGTCGTGAACTGATTAATCGCATTCCCAACAACGATGCTCGTAAGGCACTGTTCCTAACCGAAGACAAATTCCCCGGCTATAACTTCAATGACGGTTCAGCCATGGATTTAGGCTACGGCATTCTTGGAATGGGAGATGATGAGAAAAAAGCAGATGCTCTTTGGGAAGAAGCAGCTGCCTATTGCCAGAAAATGGCGGTCAGTGGCCTGGAAGCTCCTTATCAGGCTGGTTATATGTATCTGGGGGGACAACTGAAGTTTTATGTATTCGACACTCCGGGCGTCAGCTACCTGCCTTTCATCCGTTCATCGGAAATGGTATTGGTAGAGGCAGAGGCTAATTATTTCTTGAATGACGAGACTGCTGCTCGTGCCGCACTGGTAGAACTGAATGCCACTTCCGGACGTAATCCTGAATACACTTGCGACAAGAGTGGCGAAGCTCTTTGGAATGAAATTATGGACTATCGCGAATTGGAACTCTGGGGTGAAGGTTTTGCATGGAGCGACTACAAGAGATGGAACCGCGACATAGTCCGTCACAGTTTTGCCGAAGGTGGTAATGCTCACATTTCCGTTGCAAAAACCATTCCTGCCTCCGGTGTCAACAAATGGACATGGGATGTACCTTTGAATGAAACTGATTACAACGATGAGTTGAATCTTGGAGGAAAATAATTCTACCGGAATTATTCTATAAATAAAGTGTTTTTTGAGAGAGGGGATGCTATAAAGCATTCCCTCTGTTATTAGAGGAGAACAATAAAAGCGTTTCCACACTATTCTCAGGATATTTGCCTGCCATTTGGTATTCATCAATGATCACTAGAGGGGAGGGCTATCTATATAGCGCAAGTGGGAAAGGCAAGTACTTTGCTCCACCTCAATTCGTAAAACGTACTTTGGTAAACAGATATTTCATCAAGAAGAAAATAAGGATAGATGATATGTGAGAAATGTGGAGTTCTCAAAAGAGTCCTGTACTTCTCATACCTGCGGAACAATCAACTTTTAAAAAACAATAACTATCAATTATCCATAATCTTATAAAAATGTCGTATGTTTGCAATTAGATAAATGCATGAATATGGATTCTAAAAAACAGCTCTACATCATTAGTGGTTGTAATGGTGCTGGTAAGACTACGGCATCTTACACTGTGCTACCGGATGTTCTGGAATGCAAGGAGTTTGTTAATGCAGATGAAATAGCTCGTGGATTATCTCCTTTCAATCCCGAAAGTATGGCTATTGAAGCCGGACGGTTGATGTTACAAAGGATTAATGAATTGCTGAGAAATCAACAAAACTTTTCTATAGAAACCACACTTGCCACAAGAACTTACACCCGCCTTGTCCATCGTGCGCAAGAGCAAGGATATAAAGTCAATTTAATATATTTCTGGTTGAGTTCGCCCGACTTGGCTATTCAGCGTGTAGCCCAACGTGTACGTAATGGTGGGCACGACATTCCCAAAGAGGTTGTGATTCGGCGTTATCAAGCAGGTATCAATAACTTTTTCAATATTTATATGCCCTGTGTGGACTATTGGCTATTGGCAGATAATAGCGAGACACCCCGTATTATTGTTGCTGAAGGCGGACGGGGGATGGAGATGCATATACATCATATTGAACGATTTAATAAAATACAAAGTTATGTCAGAGAATGAAAGAAAAGAACTGAGCGAAAAGTTACATTTCGGTTTGGCATTAGCCGAACGCCGTATGCTTGAAGAAAAAGCATTGCGCAATGAATGCATTATACAAGGCTTGCCCAATGGAGAAATTAAAAGTGTACCTGCACGTATCATGCTGCGTAAACTTTATGGAGAAGAACTGAAACAATAGGAGTATCCTTTCTTCAATAAGCAGCAAACCTGGATTGCCCGCACGATATGAGAGCTAGAGTGGGTCACAAAAGCATATTCTGCATTTCCTGATTATGATAAAAATATCTCCACCCAAGCGACGTAATTTCATGTAGACTATATTTTCTCATAATAGGTATTCCTCATCAGAAAAATATAATCCCAAACAAGAAACCAAAAACATTGTTTACTACATAAATCTTTGGGGAATTAAAGAACTAAACCTTGACTGAACAATCGTTTTTCCATCCGAAAAGGGCAGGTTTACATTTTTGACATACTTCCAATAGTAGTTTTTCGCAGTTACAGAGTTCTTTACTTCAATTACTTTTGTATTTGGAATAAACAAACGGATATCTCCATTTAAAATAAGGACAATTGCATAGTGTTCTATGCATAAAATGGATAAATGGGTAAGATGGTATCTATGTAACCTTTATAATTTCAATAATATTTTATATAATGCTTTACGTTTTCATGGATGTAACAAACAATACAAGTAAATAATTGACAAAAAACAACTAAACGATAGATGTTGACATAAGCATTCATTCTTAAAAAAAAGAAATCCTAACGTTATGATTATAACATATTAGTACAGAATCAGACTATTATAAATCAGCACATTACTATTACAAATAGTATCATATAAGTAGATTGTCATGTATAGTGAACATGTATAGAGTATCTCCCAAAGGGGAACACTTCCTTTTGAAACTTTCTTGAATTATTGTACCTCCTTTATTACCAACAAGATACACATATTGTAGTTCCGCGAAAACTCTGGTAATTTCGTACATCGGCATGCAGACTCAAGAGGTTACAATTAAGCCGCATGTACGGGTTGTCATGCAGAGTGATACTGAACTTTTGGATGAAGTTGTAGTTGTTGCCTATGGTACTGCTACAAAAAGATCCTTCACAGGTTCCGCTACTGAAATTAAAGGAGACCGTATTGCTAACAAAAATCCGTCCGAATTATCTAAAGCGCTAACCGGTGAAGTAGCAGGTGTACAAGTTATTTCAACTAGTGGACAACCCGGCTCAAATGCAAGCATCAGAATTCGCGGTTTAGGTTCTGTAAATTCAAGCCGTGCTCCGCTGTATGTAGTGGATGGAATCCCCTTTGGTTCAGATTTAAGTGGAATTGATCCTTCAGACATAGAGTCAACTACCGTATTGAAGGACGCAACAGCAACAGCTCTATATGGTTCAAGAGCTGCCAATGGAGTAATTTTGCTGACCACCAAAAGAGGTAAAAAAGGAAAAACGCAGGTTGAGGCAAATGTAAAATATGGTATCAACACCCGTATAATTCCTCTTTATGACACGATGGAAAATCCTGAAAGGTTTCTTGAACTGACATGGGAAGGTATTAAAAACAAATATATGTACCGCGCGAACAATCCTAAGGATGAAGCTACTGCCAAACAATATGCAAGCGAAGACCTTTTTGATGCAGATTACGGTATTGCCCCCGTATATAATATGTGGAAGGCTGAAGGTAAAAATCTGATAGATCCTGTTACTGGAAGAATGAAGGCAGGTGTAGTCCGCAAATTTACTCCGGAGAAATGGGAAGATTATATTTTCCGTACAGGAGAAAAAGTAGAAGCCAATGTTAAGATATCAGGAGGTAGCGACAAGTTATCACATTATACCTCTTTCGGTTACTTGAAAGATGAAGGATACTATATAGGTTCGGATTTTGAACGTTTTAATGCCCGTTCCAATCTGTCTCAAGACATCACCTCATGGTTGAAATCAAATGTTAATATGGCTTATAGCTATATGGAACTGAATAAGCCCGGTCAAGGTGACAACATGAACAATGGTTTCCAATTCATTAATTTTATGCCTTCCATATTTCCGGTATTCCAACGTGATGCAGATGGCAATAAAATAAAGGATAATGTGGTCGGAGGATATCTGTATGATTATGGTATGGCTGAAGGTTATGGACGTCCTTACGCTTCAGGCGTAAATCCAGCCGGAGCGATTCAATTGGACAAGAATGAGTACCAGTCTCATTCATTCAACGGAAATGCCATGTTTGAAGCAACTTTCTTGAAAGACTTCAAAGGAACGGTAAACTTTGGATTGCAATATCTTGGTACAAAAAACAATGAATTGACAAATCCATATTATGGTGATGCAGAGGGGTTAGGACGTATTTTCAAAAACATGAGTACATTCTTCAGCTTCACGTCAAACCAGATATTGTCATGGAAGAAAAGTTTTGGTGTGCACAATCTCGATGCATTCGTTGCGCATGAATCTACATTCTACAAGTCATCTGACAACTATGGCCAGAAATCAAAGATTGTTCGTCCTAACAATACAGAATGGTCTAATGCTGTAATTATGGACTATATGGATTCTCAAACCTACGGGTTTGACATGGAAAGCTACTTCGGACAAATTAGATATGATTATAACGATAAATATTTCTTTCATGGAACATTAAGACGTGATGGTTCATCACGTTTTGCCAAAGGGCAGAAATGGGGAACATTCGGTTCTATCGGCGCCGCCTGGGCCATCACTAACGAAAATTTCATGAAAGACGTGAGCTGGTTGAAGAATTTGAAATACAAGTTAAGTTGGGGTGTGTTGGGTAACCAAGACTTTATCACCAATCCTACCATTGCAGGTTATTATCCTTACAATGATTTGTATACGATCGGTAACCTGAATGATGAAATCAGTTTTAGCTTTAAATATAAAGGTAATCCTGATTTGACATGGGAACGCAGCGAAACATGGAATACTGGTATCGAGTTTAATATAGCCGATATTTTGGAAGGTGAAGTGGAATACTACAATAAGACTACCAAAGATATGTTGTTCCTAAAGCAAGTATCTCCATCGCTGGGATATGCACAATACCCCGTCAATGACGGTAAAATGGTCAATAAGGGTCTCGAATTTTCTTTGGTGGCACATCTTGTGAAAACGAATGATATAAGTCTTGATTTACGTGTTAATGGTGGACATTATAAGAATAAAATGACCCAGATGCCTATGGATGATACCACAGGAAAAGAAAAGCCATTGGAGATACAAGGTGCTTACGGATGGTCGAAAGGACATTCTCTGTATGATTTCTATATAAGAGAATATGCCGGTGTAGATCCAGAAACCGGTATGGCATTATACAACTCATACTATAATGTAAAAGCCGATGGAAGCAAGGACTTGATTACAGATATGGTAACTTACCAGCAAAACAATAAGATAGAGCGTTTGGAAGTAGAAAAGACCTCCGATTATAACAACGCAACTAAGAAATATGTCGGGAAATCAGGTATTCCGACTTTACAAGGGGGATTCGGTTTTGATTTAGCTGTTAAAGGTTTCGAATTAAATACGACTTTCTCCTATAGCTTAGGAGGATATGCTTACGACGGTGTATATGCTACATTAATGTCTAACAATACACCTGGTAGTGGAAACTGGCATAATGACATTGAAAATCGTTGGCAAAAGCCGGGTGATATAACAGACGTGCCACGTTTAACTTCCGGATATGACGAATATACAAATGCATCTTCTACTCGGTTCATTACCAGTCGTTCTTATTTGAATTTATCCAATGTAAGATTATCCTACACATTCCCTAAAAAATGGATGAATAGAATGAACATTGGTTCCTTGTCGGTTTATGTTTCCGGTGACAACCTGATGTTCATTTCGGCTCGTAAGGGATTTGTCTCAATGGCAGGAAATACCGTCAGTACAGATCCTAATGAGGATTCCGGAGGCTCTGACAGAAGTCAGTATGCTCCATTGAGTACTATTATGGGAGGTATTAAGATTCAGTTCTAACAATAAAATCATTTGAATATGAGAAATGTAATATATAAAATAGCAGCTTGTTCTGCATTAGTAGCCTTGGTGCTTTCTGGCTGTAAAGAATCTTTTCTGGAGGAAGATCCAAATGGATATATTTCATCTGACCAGATAAAAGAAAATGCAGTGTGGAATCCTAATATCATGTTAGGTCAGGCATTAGGTACGTATTCCACAACATTTGCCTGGCAGACAGGCGGTACGACGAATCACGACGATTTCGGACAAAAATCCATTGATATTGCCACAGATTTAATGAGTGGGGATCTGGCAATGAGCGGAGAAACCTACGGCTGGTTTAGCGATGCAGCTAGATTGCAGTGTAATACTACCACAAAAAATAGAACCTACATGCTGTGGAGGTATTATTACCGCATCATCAAGGCCTGCAATGAAATATTTGACACTGTAGGAGGAGATGAAAGTGTACCGGCTAATGAGGATAACCAAAATTATTATGCACAAGCAAAAGCTTTGAGGGCTCATTCGTATTTCAATTTGGTGAATTTATATGCAAAACCTTACGATATTGATAAAAATGCTAAGGCCATACCTCTTTACCGTTCTCAAACCACAGCAGAGACATTAGGACTCTCCACAGTGGAGGAAGTGTATGAACGGGTTATTATCGACTTGAAGGAATCAATAAATATTTTGGAAGAGTTGGAATCAGCAGGTATTGGTCGTCCCAACGGCACTAAGGACCAAATCGACCAATGGACAGCTAAAGGAATACTTGCCTATGTTTATTTGACCAAAGGTGAATATGAGAATGCTGCTGCATTAACTTCCGATATTATCAATAACTCAGGATATCCTTTGATGAGTGAAACTGAAATTATCGAATCTGGATTCCGGAGTATCAATATCGGTTCATGGATGTGGGCATTTGATATTACCAAAGATAACACCGGAGGTTTGCCCACATTCTGGGGACAGGTAGATTATTTCACTTATAGCTACTGTTCTGCAGGTGATTATAAAATGATAGACCATAATCTGTATAATGAAATACCTGAAACAGATACTCGTAAACAGTGGTTTCATCCGTCTGTATTGATTAGCTGGTATAAATTTTATGATGCCGGAAGAAAAGCAATGGGAGACCGTACATGGACAAATGATATTGTTTACATGCGAGTTGAAGAGATGTACCTGATAAATGCTGAAGCCAATGCACGGGCAAATCATCTGCCCGAGGCAAAAGCAGCATTGAAGGCTCTATTAGAACAGCGGGATCAGGCCACGGCTGCAGAAGTGGACAATATGAATGCTGATCAATTACTGGAAAACATATACTACAACTGGCGTGTAGAAATGTGGGCCGAAGGACGAGGTTTACTTACCTTGAAACGTTTCCACAAATCAATGGTACGTGGTGACAACAACTACGCATTGACTGGTGAAACAATCTCATACGATGACTCCAGATTGATCTTTGAAATTCCAGAGCGTGAAGTAACGAATAATCCCAATTTGCAGAAATGATAAAGTGCCACATTAGATTGTGCAAATCAGATGAATAAAAGAGGGAGAGTATCTAAATTTAGAATACTCTCCTTTTTTAATATAACGAAATCTGGTTCTTGTTGTATAAAGAGGGCAACACAAATCATTGCAGATGCACTGACATATCAATCTTATTTAGACTGCTTCAATAACCATATTTCAAAGAATTTATCGTAAACCTTGTATTCTCCAAGTTCACAAGTAACAAAATCCTTGTCCAACAATCCTTTTATAGCTCCTTGTACTGAGCTGGCTGTCAATTTATAGGTTTTCAAGAATCTGGAAGAAGTTATTTCCCTTGCTTTTCCTTCTTTGCAAATGGCAAACAATACCTCCTTTTGTTTGGGAGGAAGTTGATAAAGAAGAGAGGAATAAGTAAAATTCAACTGAGACTAAATGTTTTCGATCGCTATGCTCACTTTGTCTGCCGTACAAATTTCACCTGTAGCTGTCATTGCATACAATGAGTTGGAGATGAATTGAATATACCATGTAATGCCCTCAAAACGTTCATATACGTTCTGAACAGTTTCTTCTGTAATGTCTTTATTGGCTATGAGGAAATGTTTCCTAATAAACTTTGTGTAAGTTCCTATGTCTATTGGATGTAATTCCATGATGGCTGTACTTTGATAGAAAGGGCGTGCTGGACTTGTGAATATTTCGCCCATCATATGCCGTTGGGAACCTGCATAAATAAATCTTGCATTTGCGCAATGCTGAATATGGGTACGCAATACAGCTTCAATATTTTTTCCGGATATTTGGCAATAGCTTGAAATTCGTCAATAGCCACCAGGCAGGGCTTGTCGGCCTTCTCCAAATAATAAAAAATTTCATCCAAAGTAATAGAAGGAGTTTTTATATCTCCCATCTCCAAATTCCAACCGGGATTTCCTGCAAAATCAAATGAAATTCCCGCCCGAAGCGATGACAAGCAACTTAAAAACAAATCCCACGCTTTTCTACCTCGTGGTTTCAGACCATTCATAATTCCTTTGCCAAGCTCAAAAACAAACTCTTGAAGATTCTTAGTCGCATATATATCAATCAAGAAAATATAATATTCCTTTTCGATATGTTTTTTGATGAAAACAATGTTCTATTAAGCCCGTCTTTCCTAAACGACGAGAAGATATTAAAGCTACATTGTTACCATTTGTGATATAACGGGTTAATGTTCCGGTTTCAGCTACACGGTCACAAAAATATTCAGCGGATATATATCCATTGGTTATGAAAGGGTATTCTTCTCCATAAAGTGAATGCTTTATACAAAAAAAATTATAATCTTATTATAATGCAAATATCACAATGCTTTTGTATCGATTCTCCAACTTTGTTTCATATAATCTGTCAGAGGAAATCTGTTGATTTACTCTTCTCATATTGGAAATTAAATTATAGATTTACAATCTTTCTTTATCCTCTGCCAACAAAAAGTTTCGCAGTGAAATCTGTTTAATTCCTTTGTAATTTCCCCCGCTTTGCATTTCATCCATTGTAACTACATATTTGGGGTAATTGTCTGCTATTTCCAAAAGATTGCCAAATTCTCGCCTAACAGTTGCATCATCGGGAAGCATATATGCTACTTGGATATAGACTTTATGGTCGTCCTTGGAAGCAATGAAATCAATTTCCTTATTGCCACTCTTTCCGACATATACTTCATATCCATATCTTAATAAATCAATGCATACAACATTTTCCATTAACTTGTTGATGTCTTTTCGAAAATCAAAATGCTGTATGGAATTATGTAATCCCAAATCTTCAAAATAATATTTCTCACCAATCTCAAAGATTTTCATCCCTCGGATTTCAGCTCGTTGAATTTTGTAAATAAAGAAACTATTGCACAGTGCCTTTAGATAGTTCAGAATTGTCTGCGTGGGAATGTTGACGTGTTGCGACTTTAAATATTTACTAATATTCTGGGCAGAAAAAAGAGAGCCGGTATTATCTATCAGATAAGCTACGAGATTCTCCAAAAAAGATACATTCCGGATTGATTCACGTGCAACCACATCTTTTAGTAGGATAGTAGAATAAACGTTTCTCAAATACTCGAATATGACATTCTTGTCCATTGTTAGATTATGAATGTATGGCATACCTCCGAATGTAAGATAGAGTTTTAGACTTTCGGTGGAGTCTTGGCGTTGATTGAAAGTTAAGAATTCCCCATAGCTAAGTGAGTGAATGGGAAATTCTATATATCTTCCTGCCAATTGAGTAGCAAGTTCACTGGACAGCATTTTAGCATTACTTCCGGTGCAATAGATATCACATTTATTTTCGTTCAATAAACTCCGCAGACACAATTGGAATTCTTCAATCTCTTGGATTTCATCTACAAAAAGATAGTTATGATTATGCCCAGTAACCTTCTTTAAAACATATTGATAAAGATCCATGTAGTTCCTAATTTCCGTGAAGGCAAGTTGCTCTTTATCTACAAAAATGATATTGGCTTCCGGTATGTTTTTCTTTATGATATCTGATATCTGCAAAAGAATGTAGCTTTTACCTATCCTACGTTGGCCGGTTATTACTTTTATTATACTTTTATCAATAAACGGTTCAATTCTCCTTATGTATAAAGGGCGGGAGATATAATTTTTCATATTCAAACATGATTTAGTTTATATACAAAGATATAAAATATTTCAATTATAATTGAATCTTGCCGTATATATTATATATTCATCAATTATAAATAACATATGTAAAGCAAATATTTCTCAA
>ENA-UEQI01000053-UEQI01000053.1-human-gut-metagenome-genome-assembly--contig:-NODE-53-length-36229-cov-16.276914_pt1 | contig 36229 bp, 32 predicted proteins | sample MGYA00242946_ERZ507945 | MGnify/ENA primary metagenome ERZ507945 (study PRJEB26167, sample SAMN06115467) | human gut metagenome | host: Homo sapiens | place: China:Guangxi | collected 2016-06-08... | reverse complement strand
CTTCTTCCGAAGCCTCCTGCAGCACCGCCGCATCCTGGTAAATATCCGCCAGCGCAAATACCAGATCTCCACTCTGCCGGATACCGAAAAAATCTCCCGGTCCGCGTAATTTCAAATCCTCACTCGCAATAACAAAGCCGTCGTTTGATTTATTTAATATTTCCAGACGTTTTTCTGCCGTCTTGGCCGAAGAGGCATTGATCATAATACAATAAGACTGTGCATCTCCTCTTCCGACACGCCCGCGAAGCTGGTGAAGCTGTGCAAGGCCAAAATGTTCCGCATTTTCGATCATCATAACCGTTGCATTCGGAACATTCACTCCAACTTCTACAACTGTAGTTGATACGAGCACCTGTATCTCATTTGCTGCAAACCGTTCCATAACGTCATTTTTCTGTGCAGGTTTCATCTGCCCATGTAAAAGCCCGATTTCAATCGTATCCGGCAGTTCCTCTTTCAGACGCTTCGCATAGTCTGTGACATTCTCTGCCTCCATGTTCTCGCTTTCTTCCACCAACGGACAGATCACATACGCCTGATGACCGGCAGCCACCTCTTTTTCGATAAACTGATACGCCTTCGGGCGGTATCTGGTGTCAACCACACAGTTTTTGATCGGCAGACGTTTTGCAGGTACTTCATCCACCACGGAAATGTCCAGATCACCGTATAAAATAATGGCAAGCGTCCGTGGAATCGGTGTCGCACTCATGACAAGAATATGCGGCTTTGTTCCTTTTTCTGAAAATATTTCACGCTGTTCTCCTGCCCGCAGAAATGCACCGTGGAAGCGTGTAAATTTTCTGCGCTTCTCTTGACAGCAGCCCCCATCCGGAATAATCTTATACTATAAACAGGTAGGTCTCCGGGCAGACTGACTTTGAAAGGCAGAACGCGCGGCGCTGAATACCAAATGAAAGAGGGCTTTTGAATGAAAAAACGTGTTGGAATCCTGACCTCCGGCGGCGACTGTCCGGGTCTGAACGCCACCATCCGCGGCGTAGCAAAAGCACTGTATGCCCGCATGGGCGATAACGTGGAGATCATTGGCATCCTGAACGGATACAGCGGCCTGATCAACGGCGACTACAAGGAGATGTGCGAGGACGATTTCCGCGGCATCCTGACGCTGGGCGGCACCATTCTGGGCACCAAGCGCACCCCCTTTAAAATGATGCGTGTGGTGGAGGACGACAACATTGATAAGGTTGCCGCCATGAAAAAGACCTACAAGGAAGCCAAGCTGGACTGCCTGCTGTGCCTGGGCGGCAATGGCACCCACAAAACCGCAAACCTGCTCTCGCAGGAGGGTCTGAACATCATCGGCCTGCCCAAGACCATTGATAACGATATCTATGGTACCGACGTAACCTTCGGCTTCCACACCGCCGTGGACATTGCCACCGATGTGATCGACCGCATCCACACCACCGCAGGCAGCCACAGCCGCGTGATGTGCATTGAGATCATGGGCAACAAGGCCGGCTGGCTGACGCTGTACTCCGGCATTGCCGGCGGTGCAGATATTATTCTGCTGCCGGAACAGCCCTATGATATCGACCGTGTGTGTTCTGCCGTGGAACGCCGCGCAAAGAAGGGTTCCAACTTCTCCATCATCGCTGTGGCCGAGGGTGCCATCAACTGCGAGGAAGCCGGCATGAAACGTAAGGAATGGATGGCAAAGCGCGCCGAGGCAGGCTTTGGCACCACCGCCACCAACCGCATTGCACAGGCCGTGCAGAAAAAAACCGGCATGGAGACCCGTGTGTGCATCCCGGGCCACATGCAGCGCGGCGGCAGCCCCAGCGCCTACGACCGTGTGCTGGCCACCCAGTTCGGCAGCTATGCGGCAAAGCTGGTGGAGATCGAGCGCTACGGCGTGACCGTTGCCATGGTGAACCGCCATGTCACCGAGAACCGTCTGGCCGACATTGCAGGCAAGACCCGCAACGTGCCGGAGAACTGCGACCTGCTCACCGTCGCCCGCCGCATGGGCATCAGTCTGGGTTGATTACCATTTGAATGCTCTCCGCTTTGCTCTGAGCATTTTTAGCGGAATAATTATTTTTTATTGGGGATTCCTGAAAATCTGCGGATTTTCAAGAATCCCTTTTTCACCGGAAGGGTCCCAACCGGCAGATGCTTCAAACAAACTGAATGCCGTTTTCCGCTGCACCCCCTCCCGTGAAAATGCAGATCCCGGTAGACCGCAGTCTGCCGGGATCTGCTCTATTCAGAAATACTGTTTCCGTTGAAGATGGCCAGAGTGCAACGGTGGCCATTCAAAATCGTCCGCCGGACAAATCAAAGGTCCGTCACATCATGCCGGGTGGGCTGGCCTTTTTCAAAGGCAACCGCGCTTTCCAGCACACCGCGCACCATGCTCTCCACATCCTCGTGGGTGTAGAAAGCCGTGTGGTCGGTCAGGATCACATTGGGCATGCTGCGCAGAGCCGCCAGCTCCGGGTTCGGGATCACATCGCCCATGCGATTATAATAGTACAGGCCGTTCTCATTTTCCAGCACGTCCAGGCCCGCCGCGCCAATCTTGCCGCTTTCCAGCCCGGCGATCAGTGCATCGCTGTCGATCAGCTTGCCGCGGGCGGTGTTGATGATGGTCACGCCCGGCTTCATGCTCTCAATTGCTTTGGTGTCGATGAGATGGTGATTCTCCTCCGTAGCGTTGGTATGCAGAGTGATGACATCGCTTTCCGCCAGCAAGGTCTCCAGCGGCACATACTCGGCGATCTTCTTTACCTCGTCGTTGGGGTACAGGTCGTAGGCCAGCAGGCGGCAGCCAAAGCCGGACAGATGCTGCAGCACCGTGCGGCCAATGCGGCCCGTACCGATCACACCCACAGTGCAGGTGGAAATATCGCGGCCGATTTTTCCCTGCAGGGAGTAGTCCTGCGCTTCGCCGCGCTTGAGGATGTGCCCTGCCTTGCGCAGGCTCATCAGCATGAGCATAATGGCAAAGTTTGCAACGCCGTTTGGCGGATAATCCACATTGGCCACCTTCATGCCCAGTTCCCGGGCCGTCTCGCGGTCTACGTGGTCGTAGCCGATGGAACGGCAGCAGATGGACTTTACGCCCAGCTCGTGAAACCGCTTGACCATAGGCGCGCTCATATCACAGGGCGTTACCGACACGGCATCATAGCCCTTTGCCAGTTCAGCATTTTCCAGCGTGGGATACTCCTGCGTAGAGCCAAACTCAACATCCAGCTGCGGTGCCAGCCGCTGCGCGATGCCCAGCTCATCGTAGGGGCGCAGGGTGTAAAAAAAGATTTTTGTTGCCATAAAACTTCCCTCCCGGCTTATTTTGTACCTATTGTAGCACGTTCTGCACAGATGGATGCATTTTACTGCGTGAATTTTGTTCACCTTAAAAATGAGGGTTCATCTTTCCATATGAATGCGCGCAAAACAGTTGTAAATTGTCGGAAAAGAGGGTATGATAAAGGAACTGAGAAGTATACATCACTGAAATATAAAAGGAGTGTGCCTTATGCGCGCTTATGAACGGCTTTTGAATTATGTCCGGGTGCATACCACCTCGGACGAAAACTCCGGTACGCACCCTTCCGCTGAACGGGAGTTTGACCTTGCCCGCCAGCTGGTGGATGAGATGAAGGCCCTTGGCATGGAGGATGCCCATGTGGACGAGCACTGCTACGTCTATGGCACCCTGCCTGCCACGCCCGGTTGTGAGGACAAACACGCTCTGGGCCTGATCGCCCACATGGACACTGCCGACGATGCCAGCGGTGAGAATGTGCAGCCCGTTGTGTGGGAAAACTACAACGGCGGCGACGTAACTCTGCCCGCCACCGGCATGGTGATGAAGCCCTCTGTGTTCCCCTTCCTTACTTCCATGAAGGGCGAGACCCTCATCACCTCAGACGGTACCACCCTGCTGGGTGCCGACGATAAGGCCGGTATTGCTGAAATTTTGACCGCTGTTGAAACCATTCAGGAAAAAGGCCTGCCCCACGGCAAGCTGTGTATCGCCTTTACTCCGGATGAAGAGATCGGCGAGGGTGCAGAGCTGTTCGATATTCCGGGCTTCGGTGCCGACTTTGCCTATACGGTGGACGGCGGCGATGCCGGCTCCATTGAGTACGAGAACTTCAACGCTGCTTCCGCCACCGTGACCATCCGCGGCTTCTCGGTGCACCCGGGCACCGCCAAGGACACCATGATCAACGCTTCCAACGTAGCAATGGAGTTCCACGGTGCTCTGCCCGTCACGGCCCGGCCGGAGACTACCGAGGGCCGTCAGGGCTTCTACCACCTGTGCCAGATGTACGGCGATGTGACCACCGCAAAGCTGGGCTACATCCTGCGCGACCACGATGCCGCAAAGCTGCAGTTCAAGAAGGACAACATGCTGGATATTGCCGAATTTTTGAACGGAAAGTACGGCGAAGGCACCGTGACCGTGGAGATCAAGGACAGCTACCGCAACATGCTGGAAAAAATCAAGCCGCATTTCCACTTAGTAGAGACCGCCCGCAAGGCCACCCGCATGGCCGGGCTGGAACCGGAGGAAATTCCGGTGCGCGGCGGCACCGACGGTGCTATGCTGAGCTGGAAAGGCCTGCCCTGCCCCAATCTGGGCACCGGCGGCTTCAATTTCCACGGCGTATGCGAGTGCATCACCGCTGAGCGCATGGACCGCTGCACCGAGATCTTGCTGAACATCATCAAGCTGTACGCAGAGTAAATTCTATTTTTCAATATACAAAAAAGTGGGTGCTATTTTCGGATAGCACCCACTTTTGTTATACTCCGACGCTTATTTCTACTACTCCACTCGTGAAAATGCATTTGGAGCAGCCCTGCGGTTGCGTAGCAATGAAAGCCCCAGTGGGGCTTTCAAGCAGGCGAGCGATCTGCGTTAGCAGATGGAAGGGATTCGCCCTGACAAGCGTCGGGGCTGCGACAAATGCGAAAAATAAAAATCAAATTCCACTGAACATGCCCAGAGTACAACGACGACGACCGCTGCCTGCTGCAGAAGCAGGGAGGAGTTGTTGGGACCGCGGCCAGCAAGACACGAATGCCGCTCAAGGCATGAAGTGGATGCTGGGAGCCGCAACTCTAGGAGGGCATTCAAAATCGTTTAACCAACGTTGATATGCCCCACCGGCATGATCTTCCGTTTGTTGTCGTCCGGCTTTGCCGTCAGGCTCATGGCCAGCGACACCGGGCCGACACGGCCCATGAACATGACCAGCATATACAGGATCTTTGCGCCCCGGTTCAGCTGGCTGGTAACGCCCACCGAAAGGCCAACTGTGCCAAAGGCAGAGCAGGATTCAAAGATCGCGTCAATGATCGATACCGCCTCCGAAGTGTTGTAGTACACCACCACAGCCGAGCCAACCGCCGCCAGCCCGCCGAGCACGATAATGGTCAAAGCACGATAAACCGTCTTGGACTCGATGTGGTGCTCTGCGATCACACAGTCATCGCGGCCCTGAGCCACGCTGCGGATGGTCAGGATGATGACGGCAAAGGTGGTCACTTTCACACCGCCGCCGGTGGAGCCGGGTGCCGCGCCGATGAATTGCAGCACACTCATCAGCAGCTTGGTAATGGGCCCGCAGGCGGCAAGGTCGATGGTATTCATGCCCGCCGTACGGGTAGACACCGACTGGAACAGCGCCGCCATCAGCTTACCGGGCACAGAGAGCCCGCCCATGCTGGCAGGATTGTTCCACTCCATCAGCGCGATGAGCGCCGCGCCGCCGAGCCACAGGATCACCGAGAAGCTCAGCACCACCTTGGCCTGCAGAGACAAGCGGTGTTTTTTGTGGTACTCGCCGATCTCCACCCAGACCATGAAACCCAGACCACCGGAGATGATCATGAACATCACAACGGCCTGAACATAGTAATTGTTCACATAGGGTGCCAGTGAGGAATACTGGCCGAACCGGCCAAACAGATCAAAGCCCGCGTTACAGAAAGCCGAGATGGCCGTGAACACGCTCACCCAGATGCCTTCCAGCCCGAACTGCGGCACAAAGGCGAACAGCAGCAGCACAATGCCAATGCCTTCAAACAGGCCAGCCAGTCCCACCACGATCTTCAGCACGTCCTTGGCCTGCGCATATCCGTCCGCTGAGACGCTTTCTCCCAGCAGCCGCAGATCGCGGAAGCCCATGCGCCGCCGCATAGCCAGCGCGAAGAAGCTGGTGAGGGTGACCAACCCCAGACCACCCACCTGAATGAGCAGCAGGATCACTGCCTGCCCAAAGTAGGTGAACTGGGTCCAGGTATCCCGCACGATCAGACCAGTAACGCAGGTAGCGCTTGTGGCGGTGAACATGGCATCCAGTACATCCAGCCGCCCATGCTTGCTGGCAACAGGCAGGCTGAGCAGAAAGGTTCCCAGCGCGATCACGATGACAAAGCTCACACAGATGATCTGCGTAGGCGTATACATCCCCTTGCGCTTGCCCGCCGGGCGGTAAAACAGCTTTTTCCCTTTTGCCTTTTCCATAAGTTCCTCCGCACGCGGCAAAGCCTGCCGCGGCTATTTTCATTTCCTCTATAGCATACACCATTTTGCCCGCCGGTTCAACTTGATTTTATCCGCAAAATGCTGTATTATAATAGAACATCCGTCTCCGTAGCTCAGATGGATAGAGCGCAAGCCTCCTAAGAATTCGGTCAACCTGATACCTTGGGGGCAGAAGTGATTGCTCTAATCAAAAGCAAGACTGGGGATCGAGATTTTCCAAACAAATTTTGATGCAACAACTTTACCATCGTCCCGGTTGCAATGCAGTCGGTCACTTCGTTGTGAAAAGCATTCCACACATTCGTTTCCAAGTGCGTCGAATTTCAAAAATCAACGATAATACATAATATGCCTCAGTAGCTTAGCTGGATAAAGCGCCTCCCTCCTAAGGAGGAGACCGCAGGTTCGAATCCTGTCTGGGGTATCCCTTTAAGAAAATGCGAAGGTCATTTTTCCATGTGAAAGACGATCTTCGCATTTTTCATTTTGAACCTATCACCAAAATTAGCCAGCGAATGCCATTAGCAGAATTTTCGGTTCCAGCTAATAAAATCAGGCTTCCAGCTAATTGAGGCCAAAATCGCCGTTTTCTATGCTTTATGCAACTTCACAGCATAAGAAAACCTTTTGGACACACAAAAAGCGCAGAAGGCTTCCTTTGAGAAACACCTTCTGCGCTTTTTTGTTTTTACATTGCGATCCAGCCAAGGGCATTTGCCACAGAGCTGATCAGGATAATGGCCGCAAAGACGGGGCACAGATACTGGATCATGAAGTTGAAGATCTTTTTGCGGCGGAAGGGCTTGCCGCCCAGCGTCACCTCTTCTTCGATCTTCTGCACGCCGATCACGCGGGACACCAGCAGGCAGGTAGCAATGGCTGCAATGGGCATCATGACAGAGTTTGTGAGGAAATCGAAGAAATCCAGAAACTGCATCCCGAACACCGTCACGCCCGCCAGCGGGCCATAGCCCAGTGCCGAAAGGCTGCCCAGCGCCACCATGATCAGGCCGATCAGTGCCGTTGCGCGCTCGCGGCTCCAGCCCAGCTCGTCCTCAAAGGTGGAGACAGCGCTCTCGGTCAGGGCAATGGAGCTGGTCACGGCTGCAAACAGCACCAGCAAAAAGAACAGGATGCCCACCACATGGCCAAAGCCCATGCTCTCGAACACCTTGGGAATGGTAATGAACATCAGCGCCGGACCGGCCTGCAGGGTATCCGGGGCGCCGCCGGAGAAGGAGAACACCGCCGGAATGATCATCAGGCCCGCCATGATGGCAATGGCCGTGTCAAACACTTCCACGTTCTCGGTGGATTCCTCAATGGAGACATCCTTCTTCATATAGGAGCCAAAGGTGACCAGAATGCCCATGGCGATGGACAGCGAATAGAACATCTGGCCCATGGCCGTGACCACCGTCATCCAGGAGAAGTTTGCCACGTTCGGCACCAGAAAATACTTCACGCCTGCCAACGCACCCGGGCGCGTGACCGAGTAGCCCGCAATGACCACCGAAAGCACCACCAGCACCGGCATCATCACCTTGGAAACACGCTCCACGCCGTTGCGCACACCGGCAAAGATGATGGCCAGCGTAAAGGCCGTGAAGATCAGAAAGCACACCTCTGCCGACAGTCCGCTGGAAATGAAATTGGAAAAATAACCGTCCTGCGAAAGCTCACTGCCATGTCCGCTGATATACTCCGACAGATAGCGGATGACCCATCCGCCAATGACCGAATAGTACGGCACGATCAGAATGGGAATGACCGCATTGATCCAGCCGCCGAACCGCAGGCCGCCCTTTTTGCCAAAAGCTCCAAAGGCACCCACCGGGCTTTTGTGGGTCATGCGGCCCAGTGCCGTTTCGGCCACGATCATCGTGTAGCCAAAGGTGACGGCCAGCACGATGTACACCAGCAGAAAAATGCCGCCGCCGTATTTCGCGGCGAGGTACGGAAACCGCCAGATGTTGCCCAGACCCACCGAAGCGCCTGCGGCCGACAGCACAAAGCCGATCTTGCCGGAAAAAGCGCTGCGCTTTTGTTTTTGCGTATCCATGATTTAATTCCTCTTTTCCTATATTCCTATACACAAGTGGTTTTAGTGTACCATATCTGTCGGCCAAATACAACGGTCCCGCCTGTTTGCGTGCAAAAAAACAAACAGCGCCCCGCAAGGGAGCGCTGCCTGTCTTTATAAGAGGTATACGCGTTGAGCTCAGAAGATGCTGTAGCCCAGCAGCTGCGGCAGGGCGGTGGTAAGCGGGCCCCACAGGCTGATGGAGATCAGAACGATCACATTGCAGATCACGTAGGGCGCTGCGCCCTTGAAGATCTCGATGATGGGCATACGGTTGATCTTGTTGCAGGCGTTCAGGCACATGCCGACCGGCGGGGTAACCAGACCGATGGCCAGACCGGTAATCATCATGGCACCGAACTGCAGCGGCGAGAAGCCGTACTGCACCATGACCGGCAGCAGGATGGGGGTGAGCAGCAGGATGGCCGGGCTGACGTCGATGAAGGTGCCGATCATCAGGATCAGCACATCAAAGATCAGTGCAATGGCCCATGCGGGCATGTTCAGGGACATGAAGAAGGCACCCACCGTCTGCGGCACCTTCTGCATGGTCAGCACCCATGTAAAGATGGTGGTAAAGCCGATGATGAGCATGATGGAGGAAGAAGAGATCAGGGTCTTTTTCAAAGCCTCCCAGACACCCTTCCATGTCAGCTCCTTGTAGACGAAGAAGCCCACCAGCATGGAATACAGCACGGCCACACCGGCACTTTCGGATGCAGTGCACACGCCGAAGGAAACGCAGACGATGATGAACAGCGGCATGATGAGGGCAGGAATGCCGGAAAGCAGGCTCTTGGCGGCGCGCTTGCCGTCAAACTTGACCTTTTCCGGATGCCAGCCCTTCTTGGCGCTGATGATGTACACCAGCACCAGCTGGGTCAGACCGATCAGGATGCCGGGCACGGCACCTGCCACGAACAGCGCACCCACCGATGCACCGGAGATCATGGAGTAAACGATCATGGGGGTGGAGGGCGGGATGATCATGCCCATGGTGGAGGATGCCACCGTGATACCGGCAGAAGCTTCCGGCGGGTAGCCTTCCTTCTCCATGGCGGGGATCAGGATGGAACCCAGAGCCGAGGTATCGGCCACAGAGGAACCGGAAATACCTCCAAAGATCATGGAAGCCACGATGTTCACTTCGCCCAGACCGCCGCGGATGGGCCGCAGCAGCTCCATGCAGAAGTTGATGATGCGCTGGGTGATGCCGCCGGTGTTCATCAGTTCGCCAGCCAGCATGAACAGCGGCATAGCGATCATCAGCTCACTGTAGGCACCGTTCCACACGCGCTGCGGCAGCATGGTAATAAAGGTAGGTGCATAGATCAGGATGTAGGTCACACAGGAAGCGCCGATGGCGAAAGCCAGCGGGATGCCCAGCGCGGCAAAGAAGATCAGCAGCACCAGAAGGATGAGCATTGCCATAGTTGTGTATTCTCCCCTTTCCGCTTATGCGTCGTCACGGCTCAGCGCCTGATTTTTGGGCGCAAAGTAGGAAATATCGGCCTTGTACAGGGTGATGATCTTGATCACGACGCAGATGGCACAGATGATGCCGCACACCGGCATGATGCCGTACATATACATCATGGGGATCTCCATGCCCTGACTGATCTGCTTACCGGCAACGCCCACATACTTGAAGCCCTGATAGGTGAACACCAGCACCACGGCCAGCACGATGAGGTAATTGACGATAGCCAGCCAGCGCTTGCGGGCAGGCTTGACACCATCGTAAAGGATGTCGATCATGACGTGCTCGTCCTTGATCACGTTGATGCCCATGCCCCAGAAGGTGGTAAAGGCAAACAGGGTGGTGTTGAACTCTGCCAGCTGCTTCCAGCTCAGGGAGAAGCAGTAGCGCGCAATAACGGTAAAGATCACAAGAGCTGCCAGCAGTGCCATGGCGATCACGCCGATGGTAAAATACACGTTGAACAGCTTTTTGCCGAATTTTTTTAGGTTTTCGATGGTGCTCAGCCCCTTTCGGTTATTTTACAACTTTTTCCATCGGCCTGTTACAGCAGAGGGCAGCCCGCAGGCTGCCCTCTCGCCTTTACCGTAACATGGCCGTTCTAGCCTTTGGTCATTTCTGCTTATGCCTTTGCGACGATATCCTGCATTTCCTTGATCTCGTCGGCGGTGCAGATGCCCTCGGTGACACACTGGTCGTACACGGACTGCACAGCGGTCTGGAAGGCCTTCAGCTCATCGGCAGAGGGCTCGTAGACTTCGCAGCCGGAATCCACGATGGTCTGCTTTGCGGCGCTGGAGTTCTTGTCGATCAGCTCGTCGTTGTACTCGCCCATCTTGGTGGCGCACTCGGTAATGATATCGCGGTACTCCTCGGGCAGGCCGTTCCACCATGCTGCGTTCACATAGAAGGGGTCCGGATGGAACTGGTAGTTGACCTCGGTGAAGTACTTCTGCACTTCATAGAACTTCATGCCCTCCACGTTGACCCAGGGGTTCTCCTGACCGTCTGCAACGCCGGTCTTCAGGCCCATGTACAGGTCGGAGTACGGGATGGTGGTGGTGGTAGCGCCCATTGCCTGGAAGGTCATGTCAATGGTCTTCATGCCGTTGGTACGCATCTTCAGGCCCTTCAGGTCTGCGGGAGCCTTGATGGGGTGCTTGGAGTTGGAGAACTGGCGGTAGCCGCCTGCATCGCACAGGTTAATGATGACAGTGCCTGTCTCGCCTTCGGCCTCAGCGCACACCTTCTGTGCCAGATCGCTCTGCAGCAGAGCCGTGACCTGCGCACGGGTGTTGGTCAGGAAGGGCAGGGTGAACATCAGCAGACGGGGGCTGAAGTCGAACTGACCGCCGCGCATGCCCTGCACGGTGCCGGCCACGACCTGCTCCAGCATCTCCTTCTCGGTGCCCAGCTGGCCGTTGCCGTAAACCTCGATCTTCACATGGCCGTTGGTGGCCTCTGCCACATCGGCGGCAAACTGCTCCATGGAAACAAAGCGGGGGTTGCCTTCGGGCTGTGCATGACCCACGGTCATGGTGAAGTCGCCCAGAGATGCAAACTTGTCCTCACCGGCTGCTGCGGCACTTGCTGCAGTGCTGGTGGATGCTGCGCCGGAAGCAGCCGGAGTGGATGCACCGGAACCGCCGCAGGCTGCCAGAGCACCTGCAGCTGCCATTGCACCAGATACCTTCAGGAAATTGCGACGAGAGATCTTTTTCATAATCTTCCTCCTTGTTTCAGGGGTGCCGTTTTGCCTTATACGCCAGCAAAGTTTTTGGCGTCCCCTGTATACAGCATTTTCATTGCACACTAATCGTAACAGAAAATTCACATCCGCACAAGAGCCAAACTTCACCAACTTCGTAAAGTTTCTTTGTGCATAACTAACAATCTTATCCGTTTCTCGTGGAAACTGTTACAATCCGATGACACAATTCCGTCCATTTTCATCTGATATATCAATTTTTTGTCAAAAATGATAAATTTCGGAGCTTTTCCTATACTTGTATACAGGCTCTTGTATACTTCATCCTCATGCGTTGACAATCTCTTTTGGGCAGGCTAAAATAGAACTATCTTATCATCAACTGTGTAAATGGAGTGTGAGCACATGGCTGAACAGCTGCATCCGGAGGACATCTACCAGACGCTGGAATATGAGATCGTCACGCTGAAGATCAAGCCCGGAGAGACCATCAGCGAAAATCAGCTGTGCAAACGGTTCGGCATCTCGCGCACACCGGTGCGCGCTGCCCTGCAGCGGCTGGAGCAGAATGGCTTTGTGCAGATCATTCCCTGCAAGGGCACCATCGTCACCCCCATTGATCTGGATATCGTGGATCAGATCGTGTACCAGCGCACCGCTGTGGAAAGCATGGTCCTGCGTGATTTTATCCAGGTGTGTTCCCCCAAGGAGTACATTGAGATCAAGCATAAGTATGACCTGCTGGAAGAGATGGCCCAGACCATGACCGACCCGGACAATGTGGATATCAATGCCTTCCTGACGCTGGATCTGGAAATGCACGCCATCTGGTTTTGCAGCATGAACAAGTGGTACATCTGGCAGAACCTGACAAAGCCGCAGCCGGATTATTCCCGCTTTACCCGCCTGGATGTGGTGCGGGCCAACAATGTGCCGGATGTGCTGAGCGAGCACCGGGAAATTTTGCGGGTGATCCGGGAAAAAGACTTGGATGCCATTGAACCGCTGATCCGGCGGCACCTGTACGGCGGCCTGCGCCGCATGGGCACCCAGCTGTACGCAGAAAAGTACAGATCCTATTTTACCGGCATCTGAACCAATGAAAAACAGGCGCATCCGCCAGCCTTTCGGCCTTTGGATGCGCCTGTTTCGTTTTTTGTATGATTTACTGCTTGTGGTACTTGCGGTCCTCTTCCTCGTAAACAGGGTCACAGGTCAGGTACATTCCCAGCCGGTTCAGGGTGCTGGTATCCACACCCGAAAGCAGCACGGTGGAGTGCACATCGCAGCCCTTGAGGTTGGGCAGCTGATGCATGGCCGCTGCAGCCTGCTCGTTGGAAGCAGCCGAGCTGGAAAGCGCGATCAGGATCTCGTCGGTGTGCAGGCGGGGATTCTTGCCGCCCAGATAGTTGGTCTTGAGGGTCTGGATGGGCTCAATGGAAGCCGCACTCACAAGGTCGGTCTCCTGCGGGATACCGGCCAGCACCTTGAGAGCATTCATCAGAGCAGATGCTGCTGCACCCAGCAGCGGACCGGTCTTGCCGGTAACAACGGTGCCGTCCGGCAGCTCAATGGCGGCAGCAGGGGCCCCGCCGGTGCTCTCGCTGCGGGCATGAGCCTGCTTTTCCACTTCGCGCTGGCCCACGGTCAGGTCGGCCTGATTCATCAGCAGTTCCAGCTTGTAGCGCTCGGTCTCCTTGACCGTGCCGGTGATCTTCTGCTCACACAGGCACTTGAAGTAGCGGCGCAGGATCTCCTTGCGGGAGGCTTCGCGGCAGACCGCATCGTCCACGATGCAGTTGCCTGCCATGTTCACGCCCATGTCCGTGGGGGACTTATACGGGCTTTTGCCAGCGATCAGCTCAAACATGGCGTTCACCACCGGGAAGATCTCAATATCGCGGTTGTAGTTGACGGTGGTCACGCCGTAGGCTTCCAGATGGAACGGGTCGATCATGTTCACATCGTTCAGGTCGGCTGTAGCGGCCTCGTAGGCCAGATTCACCGGGTGCTTGAGGGGAATGTTCCAGATGGGGAAGGTCTCGAACTTGGCGTAACCGGCCTTCACGCCGCGCTTGTACTCATGGTACAGCTGGGAAAGGCAGGTGGCCATTTTGCCGCTTCCGGGGCCGGGGGCCGTGATGACCACCAGCGGGCGCTGGGTCTCGATGTAATCGTTCTTGCCGTAGCCCTCGTCGCTGACGATGCGGGCCACATCGTTGGGGTAGCCGGGAATTTTGTAGTGGCGGAAGGTGCGGATGCCCAGACCGTTCAGCCGCTTTTCAAAGGCCTCCACCTCCGGTGCAGCGGCGTACTTGGTCACGCACACGCTGCCCACATACAGGCCTACTTCCTGGAAGGCATCGATCAGGCGCAGCACATCCAGATCGTAGGTGATGCCGTAGTCGCCGCGGATCTTGTTGCTGATGATGTCCTCGGCGCTGATAACGATGACCACCTCGGCCTGATCCTTCAGCTGCAGCAGCATCTGCAGCTTGGAATCGGGCTGGAAGCCCGGCAGTACGCGGGACGCGTGGTAATCATCGAACAGCTTGCCGCCGAATTCCAGATAGAGCTTGTTGTCAAATTTCTTGATGCGCTCGCGGATATGTTCTGACTGCATCGAGAGATATTTGTCGTTGTCAAATCCAATTTTCATCGTTCGTTTCCTTTTTCCTCTTTGCTGTGCCCGGCACACCGCACCGGAACTTTTCCATAACAGAAACAGTATACCACACTCAAAAACCGGGTGCAATCCAAAAGGAGGCCCGTGCGGCTTTTTTCCAGCAAATGCGGTGTTTCGCGCTGTTCTTTGCTGCATTTTTTGTGAAAATGGTTCTTGCCGCGTTTTTGACAGCGGGTGTATCATGTTATATCTGATTGGATTGGAAGTCGTGGGCGGTTACTTTTTCTTTTTATCCTTCTGATCCTTCGCGCGATCCTGCGTAATACAGCAAGCCCCCGGGTCTCCCCGGGGGCTTGCTGCAGCTTTATGAAGTATCTCGAATATGGAAGGAATAGCGTTTATTCTGCGTCGGTACGGTTTTTCTTGAGCAGGCTCAGGATCACAGCACCCAGCACGCTGCCCACAGCCAGCGCCACACAGTACAGAGCGGTATGGTCCACAACTGGGAACACGAAGATGCCGCCGTGCGGTGCACGCAGAGCGCAGCCGAAGGTCATGGAGAGCGCACCGGCCACCGCTGCACCGGCCACGCAGCTGGGCAGGACGCGCAGCGGATCTGCTGCTGCATAAGGGATCGCGCCCTCGGTGACGAAGCACAGGCCCATGACGTAGTTCACGATGCCGTTGCGGCGCTCTTCGGCAGTCCACTTCTTGGGGCAGAAGGTGGTGGACAGGGCGATGGCGATGGGAGGAACCATGCCGCCCACCATGACAGCGGCCATCACCTCATAGTTGCCGGAGGCAAGGGCTGCCGTGCCAAAGACGTAAGCTGCCTTGTTGAACGGGCCGCCCATATCAATGCTCATCATACCGGCCACGATGGCACCCAGCAGCACCTTGGAGGTGCCGCCCATGGCGTTCAGGCAATCGGTCATGGCAGTGTTGATCATACCCATGACCGGGTTGATGCCGCACATCACCGCGCCGAGGATGAGCATACCGCCCAGCGGGTAGATGAGCATAGGACGGATGCCATTCAGGCTGGCAGGCAGCTTTTCGGTGATCTTTTTCAGCAGCTCGACGATGTAGCCTGCAGCAAAACCGGCCAGCAGTGCAGCAAGGAAGCCGCCGGAAACACCGGTGGTCTCACCCGCTGCAATGCCTGCAAAGTTGGTGCCGTTCATGGCCAGCACACCGCCCACAAAACCGACCGCCAGACCCGGACGGTCCGCGATGGACATGGCGATGAAGGCCGACAGGATGGGCAGCATGTAACCGAAGGCTGCGCTGCCCACCGTCTTAAAGAAGGCAGCGACCGGGGTGTTCATGCCAAAGTTGGAGGGATCGATGGTGTAATCGTCCAGCAGGAACGCCAGTGCGATCATGATGCCGCCGCCCACCACGAAGGGCAGCATGTGGGAGACACCGTTCATCAGGTTCTTGTACAGAGTGCGGCCAAAGCTGTCCTTGCCGGAAGCATCCTCGGCGGCCTGTGCGCCGCCCTCGGCGTGGTAAACAGGCACCTCGCCGTGCACGATCTTCTTGATGAGCTCCTCCGGCTTGTGGATGCCATCGTCCACCCGGGTGAACAGCACCGGCTTGCCGTCGAAGCGGGCGGTCTCCACCTTCTTTTCTGCTGCCACGATGATGCCGTCGCAGTTTGCGATCTCTTCTCTGGTGAGGATGTTCTTTGCTCCATCCGAGCCGTTGGTCTCCACCTTGGTGGGCAGCCCCAGCTTGTCACCGGCCTTGGTCAGGGCTTCCGCTGCCATATAGGTGTGGGCGATGCCGTTGACGCAGGCGGTCACGGCCAGAATGCGGTAACCGCTCTGGGGGATCTCCTGCTGGGTGAAGCTCTCCGCGCCGAACTGAGCCTCCTCCTGTGCATCGATGCAGTCAAGGAACTCTGCCGGGGTCTTTGCGGCCTTCAGCTTTTCTACAAAGTCCTCGTTCATCAGCATCTGCATCATACGGGCCAGCATGTCCACATGCAGGCTGCCGTTTTCCGGAGCCGCAATGGCAAACAGCAGGTCGGTGGTACCGTCGTCCTCGGCATTGTACTGCACAGGGCTGCTCAGCCGCAGCGCCGCCAGACTGGGCCGGGTGACTACATTGGTCTTGGCGTGGGGCACCGTGATGCCGTTGTCCACATAGGTGGAGCCCTCCGCCTCACGGGCATAAAGGGCCTTTTTGTAGGCATCCTTGTCCGTGATGTTGCCATGGGTGGCCTGCAGCTCCACCAGACGGCTGATGATCTGCTCCTGATCGGTCAGAGCCTCATCCAGTGCGATGGACTGCGCGGTGAATAATTCCGTAATACGCATGATTTTTCTCCCTTCGTTCTTATCTCTTAGCGTCCTCGCCCTCTCAGGCCGCTTCGCGTCCAGCTCTCCCAAAGGGAGAGCCTCTGGCGAAACCGGAAACTTTGCATGGACTGCCAAAGCCTCTCCCTTTGGGAGAGGTGGCATTGCACCAGCAATGACGGAGAGGGCGAGCCATCTATCCTTTCAAATTTCCTTCATCAGTTCGTCGATTTTTTCTTTGGTGGCAAGGCCAAGGCTGAACGCGGTGGCGCTGCCGCAGGCGGTGCCCAGACGCAGTGCAAAGGAATAGCTCCGGGTCTGCATCCAGCCAGCCACAAAGCCGGCCACCATGCTGTCGCCTGCGCCCACGCTGTTTACGACCTTGCCCTTGGGGCAGCCGATGCGGTGCACCTCGCCATTTTCGTCCACCAGCAGGGCACCGTCGCCCGCCATGCTTACCAGCACGTTGCGAGCGCCCTTTTGCTGTAGGGTGCGGGCCGCAGCAATGATCTCTTCGTCCGTAGTCAGCACCCTGCCCACGATCTCGCCCAGCTCGTGGTTATTGGGCTTGATGAGGAAGGGGTGGTACTGCAGCACGTTCACCAGCAGGTCGCGGGTGGCATCCACCACAGCACGCACGCCCCTGCCCTGCAGCCGGGCCAGCAGCCGCTCGTAGGTATCCTGCGGCAGGCTCTTGGGAATGCTGCCCGCCAGAATGAGGATATCATCCTCGTTCAGGCTGTCCAGCTTCTTTTCCAGCTCCTGCATGGCGCTCTCCGGAATGTCGGGGCCTGCGCCGTTCAGCTCGGTCTCCTGTCCTGCTTTGATCTTGACATTGATGCGGGTCATGCCCTGTTCCAGATGCACAAAATCGGTCTTTAAGCCCTGTGTAGCAAGGCCGCGTTCCAGCCATGCGCCGGTCTCACCGGCCACAAAGCCCAGCGCCACGCTCTCGCAGCCCAGCTGTGCCAGCACACCGGACACATTGATGCCCTTGCCGCCCAGCACGCAGTCCTCGCCTTTGGCGCGGTTCACCTCGCCTACTTCCAGCGGTGCTTCCAAGCGCACCACATAATCGATGGCCGGATTGAATGTAACTGTGTAGATCATACTTCCGTCTCCTTTACCAGTGTGAACTGTTTGTATTTGGGGTTGGGGCAGCGGTTGGTGAGAATGGCACCGCCCTGCAGGTCGGCAATGACTGCCGGGTAGATGCGGGAAAACTTGGCATCATCCACAAGGAACCAGGCTTCCCGTGCACGGTGCACTGCCGCTGCTTTCACGGCAGCTTCCTCGGGGTCCGGCGTGGTAAAACCGGCATCCAGCGCCACACCGTTGGCACCCATGAACGCCTTGGTAAAATTGTAGCGCTGCAGGCTGGTGACTGTGGGTGCACCCACAATGGCTTCGGTCTCGGGCCGCAGCAGTCCTCCGGGCAGATACACCCGGCAGCCCTTTCGGGCCAGTGCCCGGGCATGGGCCACGCCGTTGGTCACATAGCTGGCTTTGAGGGCATCCTCCGCCAGTGCACGCACCAGCTCCAGCGTGGTGGAGCCTGCATCGATGAACACAAAATCATCGGCGTTGATGAGCTTTGCCGCCGCCTGCGCGATGCTGCGCTTCTGCTCCACAGCCTGCGACTCCTTGGCCTCCATGGTGGGTTCATCCGCCAGAAAACGGCTGTCCGGCAGGGTGGCACCGCCGTGCACCTTGTTCAGCTTGCCCAGCCGGTCCAGTTCGGTCAGGTCGCGCCGGATGGTGGATTCGCTGGTGTTCAGCGCCTCGCACAGTTCCTGCACCGTCACGGTGCGCTTGCGGTTCAGCTGTTCCATGATCAGGCTGAAGCGTTCTTCTGCCAGCATCGGCATCCTCTCCTTTGGTTTGATCTTATCTTTGACGTTTTATGACCGTTTGTGCGCTGTTTTGGTTGATCACATCTTTATTATAGCAAATACAGTGCCAAAATCAATCATTTCCAGTCAATTTCATTCATTTTTGTTCACAAAAATTTGTCTTTAAATTTGTGCAGGGAGCACAAAAACTGGGATACAAGCATTTTATACAAACAAAAAAGCCGCCGTGCGTACCAATCGCACAGCGGCCGGAGAGATGGCTTATTGAGGAATCACTCGGCAGTCCAGTAGAAATCGTCGCCGGGCATTGCGCCGCCCACTGCCTTGGGGTCGGCATCAAACAGCACCTGCAGATAAGCGGATGCGTTGGTCTTGAGCTCGTCGCCGGTCAGGCAGACGATGTTGCAGTTGGGCAGGGCCTTCTTGGCAATGGCAGCCTTGGCCACAACACCCTGCTCCTCGCACAGAGCGGCAGTGCCGTCCAGATCGGTGTTGGCAGCTTCCACGCTCTTGGCGTAGTCGGTAAGGAATGCGGCCACAACATCCGGGTGTTCCTCGGCATACTCCTTGCGCACCACGGTCACGCCGGTGATGAGCTGGGTATCCGCAACCTTGTTCCATTCCTCGGTCAGGTCGAGGGCCACACGCAGGGTGTCGTCCTGCAGGCCGGCTGCAGTCACATAGGGCTGGGGCAGAACTGCAATGGCATCCTCGGTATTGGCCATCTGGGCCGTGACCTCGGTGGCCTCGCTGTAGTATTCAATGGTCACGTCCTTGTCCGGGTCGATGCCGTTGGCATTCAGAAGATAGCGCAGCACGTACTCCGGCGTGGTGCCCTTGCCGGTGGACAGGATGGTACGGCCTGCAAGGTCTGCCATGGACTGGATCGTATCGCCGCCTTTTTCCACTACGTACAGCACGCCCAGCGTGTTGACGGCCACAGCCTGAATGCCGCCCTCCGTCTTCTGATACAGGGTGGCGGCCAGATTTGCCGGGATGGCAGCCATGTCCAGCTCGCCCTTCATCAGCAGCGGCACGATCTCATCGGCAGCGCCGTAAAGTTGCAGGTCGTAATCCATGGAAGCGGTGCCATCCTCTTCCATGCTCAGCAGGTTGACAAGGCCCATGGTGGTGGGGCCTTTCAGGCCGGCAATGCGCAGAGCATCGGTGGTGGACAGCTCCTTGGCTTCCTCGCTGGAAGCAGCTTCGGAGACGGCTTCGCCAGAGGCAGCGCTGGAAGCAGTGGTGCCGGATGCTGCGCCGCCGCAGGCGGCAAGGCTCAGCGCAAGGGCCAGAGCCAGCAGCACAGATGTCAGTTTTTTCATGCGGGGTTCCCTCTTTCCTCACAAGACCGCGCCGTTTTGTGCCTGAAAATTTTGCACAGAACCATGGGTCGGTCTTTTCATATTTTTTACAAGGCAAATTTGCAAAATCATTTGCTTTGCGGGTCTAAGTTTACTATAATAGAGTCAAAAATACCGTTGCGTGTGCAACGGAATTGCAGGAGGGCTGTGGGAAGCCGGATCTTTCCCACGGAATTGTGATGAAAAACTTTCTTCCGCTGTTATGCTCCACCTCTTTATTCAATGGTCTGACCCCTGAAGAGCTGCAGACCCTGCTGGCTCAGCTGGGTGCCGTTATGCGCAGCTATGGCAAAGGCGAAGCGCTTGTTCTGGCGGGCGAACCCAACCGCAGGGTGGGCATCGTACTGTCCGGTGAGCTGGAAGCCTACCGTCCCGGGCCGCAGGGTGCGCGCATTCCCATCACCCACATGGAACCGGGCGGCGTGTTCGGCGATGTGCTGAGCGGTTCCAGTCTGGCAAGCCCGGTCACGGTGATGGCTTCGGTGCCCTGCGAGGTGCTGCTGATCCCCTACGAGCGGCTGCTGCTTTCGGATGGCAGTCCGGCGCACCAGCAGACATTGCGCAATCTGGTGCGCACCATCAGCGATAAATATTTTTCCCTCTCCCGCCGCATCGACCTGCTGGTGCTCAAAAGCCTGCGGGCCAAAGTGTGCGCCTATCTGCTCAGTGAAGCCGAGCGGGCTGGCAGCCTGACCTTCAGCATCCCGTTCTCCCGCATCCAGCTGGCAGATTACCTGAACTGTGACCGCAGCGCCCTCAGCCGTGAGCTGAGCCAGATGCAGCGGGACGGCCTGCTGGATACCTACAAGAGCAGCTTCAAGCTGCTGGAACCCGAAGTTCTGAAGCAGATGGTGCAGTGACCATTTGAATAGCCGCCGCGTGCGCTTTGGCTGTATTCAGCTAAAATTTTATTTTTATATTTGCGTTTTAGAAAAATCTGCGGATTTTTCTAAAACTCTTTTTCACTGGAAGGCCGTAACCGTCAGCGGCATTATCTTGTTATTTTTAAGGAGTATTTTTAAATATGTCAAAACCGATTTTATGGATCGTGATCCCCTGCTACAACGAAGAGCAGGTGCTGCCCATCACAGCACCCATGTTTCTGGAAAAGATCCATTCTCTGGCCGCACAGGGCCTTGTGAGTGAGAAGAGCCGGGTGCTGTTCGTGAACGATGGCTCCAAGGATAAGACATGGCAGCTGATCCAGGGTTTTGCCGCGCAGGACGAGCACTACATCGGCATTTCCCAGAGCCGCAACCGCGGCCACCAGAACGCCGTACTGGCCGGTCTGATGGAGGCACTGCACAGCGGCACCTGTGATGTTACCATTTCCATCGACTGCGATGGTCAGGACGACATCAACGCCATGGACGAGATGGTAAAAAAGTATCTGGACGGTGCCGAGGTGGTCTACGGCGTGCGCAGCCGCCGCGATACGGACACCTTCTTCAAGCGGTTCACCGCCGAGGGCTTTTACCACGTGATGAACGCTCTGGGCGCAGACATCGTGTTCAACCACGCAGACTACCGCCTCATCAGCACCCGTGTGCTGGAAAGCTTTGCCGACTACAGGGAAGTGAACATTTTCCTGCGCGGCATGGTGCCTCTAGTGGGCTTCCGGAGCGATGTTGTCACCTACGAGCGCCATGAGCGCCTTGCCGGTGAGAGCCACTATCCGCTGAGCAAGATGCTGGCCCTTGCCTTTGACGGCATCACCAGCCTTTCCAACAAGCCCATCCGCATCATTACAGGGGCAGGCATCGCCGTGAGCCTGGTCGGCTTTATCGGAGTCATCTGGGCCATCGTGTGTGCCGCCATGGGCAGCAGCGTGGCCGGCTGGGCCTCCATCGTGTGCATCGTCTGCTTCATGAGCGGCGTGCAGCTGGTGTGTCTAGGCGTCATCGGCGAATATATCGGTAAGATCTATATGGAGACGAAAGCCCGCCCGCGCTACATCATCAGCGAGCGCACCTGGGCACCCTACGAAAGGAAGTATCACGGATGAGCAAACAGAGCTGGCGCGGCAGCACCCTGCTGAACCCGGAACCGCCGGTACTGGTGTCCTGCGGCGGGCTGGAAAAGCCAAACCTCATCACCATTGGCTGGACGGGCACCATCTGCACCCAGCCCAGCATGGTATCCATCAGCGTTCGGCCGGAACGCTACAGCCACCACCTCATTCAGGAAAGCGGACAGTTTGCCATCAATCTGCCCACCGAAGCGCTGGTGCGTTCGGTGGACTGGTGCGGCGTAAAAAGCGGCCGTGATGTGGATAAATTTGCCGCCTGCGGCCTGCACGCCGCCCCAGGCACTGTACTGACCGACTGCCCCATTCTGGAAGAAAGCCCGGTCAATCTGGAATGCAAGGTGACCCAGGTGATCCCGCTGGGCAGCCACGACCTGTTCCTTGCCGAAGTGGCAGCCTGCGATGTGGACGAAAGCCTGCTGGACGAAAACGGCAAGCTGTGTCTCGAAAAGGCGAAGCTCATCGTCTACAGTCACGGCGACTATCTGGCACTGGGCAAAAAGCTGGGCACCTTTGGCTACAGCGTGCGCAAGAAAAAGCCGGTAAGGCGTAAAAAATAATTTGCATTTCATCGCTTGACTTTTGCCCGAAACTGCATATACTAAAGATAGGCAATGTAGAGAGATTGAATCCATCGGGTTCATGCCGAAACACGAAGCCCCCGGTAGTGTCAGTACCGGGGGCTTCTTTTAGTGTTTGCTGCCCTTGCCGATCTTACCGTCGATCCATGTGCACAGATAGTAGGCAACTACCTGCGCGGCAACGGTTTGGATAAATGTAGAGAGAGTTTCCAAGGGGTTCACCTCCTTTCCGCGGTTAGGGGAATGGAGAAGGGCCGCAGGAACAGTATAGCATAAAAACCGGTATCGCGCAATTTTGACGCAATACCGGTTTTTGTGCATTTATTCGTGCTTTACGCGCTGGATCTCGCCCAGATCGTAGGGGGTGTTCTGGTAGACATAGTAGTTCAGCCAGTTCTCATACAGCAGGTGGGCGTGGGCACGCCAGCGGAACAGCGGCGGCTTTGTGGGGTCATCGTCCGGGTAGTAATTCACCGGCACATGGATGGGCAGGCCCTTGTCCACATCGCGGCGGTACTCTGAATCCAGCGTGTATTTGTCATATTCCGGGTGGCCGGTGACAAAGATCTGCCGTCCGTTCTCGGTGCTCATAAGGAAGGGCCCAGCCGCATCGCTCTCGGCAAGGATGCGCAAAGCCTTACAGTTGTCCACATCCTCGCGGCTGATGCCGGTGTGGCGGCTGTGGGGCGCATAGAACACCTCATCAAAGCCGCGCACCAAAGGGTTCGACGGGCGGGTGACCCGGTGCTCGAACACGCCGAACATCTTTTCCGGCAGCAGCTGCTTGTGCACGCCGTAGTGGTAGTACAGGCCAGCCTGTGCACCCCAGCACACATGCAGGGTGGAGTAGACATTCGTCTCGCTGAAGTCCATGATCTCGCACAGCTCCGGCCAGTAATCCACCTGCTCAAAGTCCATGGTCTCCACCGGTGCGCCGGTGATGATCATGCCGTCGTAGCGGTTGTTCTTCACCTCGTTGAAGTTCTTATAGAACGATTCGAGGTGTGCTGCCGAAACGTGGGTCGCCGCATGGCTGGCCGTCTGCAGCAGGGTCATGTGCACCTGCAGCGGAGTATTTGCCAGCAGACGGGCGATCTGGGTCTCTGTGGTGATCTTGGTGGGCATCAGGTTCAGGATCAGGATCTCCAGCGGGCGGATGTGCTGGGCAAGGGCGCGCTCACGATGCATGACGAAGATATTTTCGTTGTAGAGGGCATCGTAAGCAGGCAGGGTCTTGGGGATGATCAGCGGCATAGTTCGTACTCCTAACGATTTAGAATAGCCTCCGCTGACGCTCTGGCTATCTTCAGCGGAATTTATTTTTATATTTTGCGTTTGTCGCGCCCTGCGGGGCGCTCCAAACGCGTTTTTACGAGAAGGGCCGGAACCGATAGATGCTGCTGAACTCACCTTTTAGATCTTATCCAGCGCCTGTGCAATATCTGCGATGAGGTCTTCGCTGCTTTCCAAGCCGCAGCTCATGCGCACCAGCTCTGCGGGCACACCAGCAGCTTTCAGCTGCTCATCGTTCATCTGGCGGTGGGTGCTGGATGCAGGGTTCAGGCAGCAGGTGCGGGCATCGGCCACATGGGTCTCGATGGCCGCCAGCTTCAGGTTCTTCATAAAGATGCTTGCAGCCTCACGGCCGCCGGCCAGACCAAAGCTGACCACGCCGCAGCTGCCATTCGGCAGATACTTCTCCGCCAGTGCATGGTACGGGCTGGACTCCAGGCCGCAGTAGTTCACATAGGCCACCTTGGGATGGCTCTCAAGGAACTCTGCCACGGCCATGCCGTTGGCGCAGTGGCGTTGCATCCGGACATGCAGGCTTTCCAGACCGAGGTTCAGCATGTAGGCGTTCATGGGCGACTGCATGGAGCCAAAGTCACGCATCAGCTGCGCGGTAGCCTTGGTGATAAAGGCACCCTCTTTGCCGAAACGCTCGGCGTAGGTGATGCCGTGGTAGCTGTCGTCCGGGGTGCACAGGCCGGGGAACTTCTCAGCGTGGGCCATCCAGTCGAACTTGCCGCCGTCCACGATGGCACCGCCCAGCACCGCGCCATGACCGTCCATGTACTTGGTGGTGGAGTGGGTCACGATATCCGCGCCCCACTCAAAGGGGCGGCAGTTGACCGGCGTGGGAAAGGTGTTGTCCACGATCAGCGGCACACCGTGGGCGTGAGCAGCCTTGGCAAACTTCTCAATGTCCAGCACGGTCAGGGCCGGGTTTGCGATGGTCTCGCCGAACACCACCTTGGTGTTGGGCCGGAATGCGGCGTTCAATTCTTCCTCGGTGCACAGCGGATCAACGAAGGTGGCATCGATTCCCATCTTCTTCATGGTGACCGAGATCAGATTGAAAGTGCCGCCGTAGATGGTACTGGATGCCACGATGTGGTCGCCTGCTTCGCAGAGGTTGAACAGGGCAAAGAAGTTTGCAGCCTGACCGCTGCTGGTCAGCATTGCGGCCGTGCCGCCTTCCAGCTCGCAGATCTTCTTAGCCACAAGGTCGCAGGTGGGGTTCTGCAGACGGGAATAGAAATAGCCGTCGGCTTCCAGATCGAACAGCTTGCCCATGTCCTCGCTGGTGGCATACTTGAAGGTGGTGGACTGGATAATGGGGATCTGGCGGGGTTCGCCGTTGCCGGGGGTGTAACCGCCCTGCACACAGATGGTATCGCGATTCATACTACATACTCCTTTACTGGGTTTGTCCATATAGCACAATTCCCCGCAGGAGTGCTGCAGCCTCCGGCGGGGAATTGAAACGTTAAATTTTAGTTCCCGTTCGGGGGCAAAATGAGGAGAGAACGCCTTCCGTCAAAGCCTTTCGGCTTTGGCAATACCGGAAAGTTTTCCTCTTCGCCAAAGGCTCCCTCTCCGAGGGAGCAGGCGCACGAAGTGCGACTGAAGGAGTTACTTCCGCAGCCGCTTATCGCTTCTGGTGGCCCAAGCAGTGCCCAAAGTCTGGAACACCTGAACCATCAGCACCAGCAAAATGACACACACGATCATGATATCGGTCTGGTAGCGATAATAGCCGTAAGACAAAGCGATTTTGCCCAGACCGCCGCCGCCAATGACACCGGACATGGCCGAGTAGCCCAGAATGGTGGTCAGTGCGGTGGTCATGCTGGAGATCAGGCCGGGCAGGCATTCCGGGATCATCACCTTGGTAATGATCTGGAACGGCGTTGCGCCCATGCTCTGGGCCGCTTCCACCACGCCCTCGTCCAGCTCGCGCAAGCTGGTCTCCACCAGACGTGCCACGAACGGGAAGGCTGCCACCACCAGCGGAACGATGGTGGCTTTGGTACCCACCGTGGTGCCCACAATGGCACGGGTAAGCGGGAATACACAGATCATCAGGATCAGGAACGGAACACTGCGCAGGATGTTGATAACGATGTTGAGAATGTGCATCAGCCAGCCGGGCAGCGGCAGAATGCCGTCCTTATCACCGGCCACCAGCAGCACACCCAGCGGCAGGCCCAGCACCAGCGCAAACGCGGTGGAAAGGACCGTCACGTAAAAGGTCTCCCAGATGGCAAAGCCGTAATCTGCAATACTCATTCGCCGGTCACCTCCTCTACCGTAATGCCGGGCTGGGCGCGCATATAGGCCGCAGCCTGCTTTGCCTGCTCCACATCAGTGGGCAGCTTGAGCAGCATGGAGCCGTAGCACTGGCCGCTCAGATCACGGGTGTCGGCACTGAGTACCGACACCAGAATGCCTTTTTCTGCGGCAAGGCTTGCCACCAGCGGCTTTTCCGTGGACGAACCGTTGAAGGTGACGCGCACCACATGGTCGTCCGGTGCAAAGCTGGACAGATCCCGTGCGGCGCTGCCGCCGTTGGGTGCCACCAGACGCTTTGCTGCGGACGTTTTGGGGTTCGAGAAGATCTCCTGCACGGAGCCTTCCTCCACCACAACGCCGCCGTCCAGAATGGCAACGTGATCGCAGATCTCTTCCACAACGCTCATCTGATGGGTGATGACCACAACCGTGATGCCCAGCTTCTTGTTGATGTCCTTGATCAGGGTCAGGATAGCATGGGTGGTGTTGGGGTCCAGTGCGCTGGTGGCTTCATCGCAGAGCAGAACTTTGGGGTCCGTTGCCAGTGCGCGGGCAATGGCAATGCGCTGCTTCTGGCCGCCGGACAGCTGTGCCGGGTAGGCGTTGGCCTTATCGGGCAGGCCCACCACTTCCAGCAGCTCTCTGGCACGCTTTTCGGCATCTGCCTTTTTCACACCGGCCAGCTCCATGGGGAAGCAGATGTTCTTCAGACAGCTGCGCTGCATCAGCAGGTTGAACTGCTGGAAGATCATGGTGATATCGCGGCGGCGCTCACGCAGCTGGGCTGCGTTTAAAGTCTCCATAGCGGTGCCGTCGATTACAACGCTGCCCTCGGTGGGGCGCTCCAGCAGGTTGATGCAGCGCACCAGCGTAGATTTGCCCGCACCGGACATGCCGATGATGCCATAAATGGAACCATCCGGGATGGTGAGGTTGATGTCCTTCAGCGCATTCACCGCGCCGTCCTTCATCTGGAAGGTCTTGGAAAGATGTTTGATCTCGATCACAGAAATTGCTCCTTGCTGTTGAATAAACTCCTTCAGTCAAACCCTTGCGGGTTTGCCAGCTCCCTCATGGAGGGAGTCTGAAACAGAACGGTCAGGCAAAGGCCCCCTCCCCGAGGGGGCTGTCACCGCAAGGTGACTGGGGGAGCTTGCTTAGCCCTCGATCGGTGCCAGACTGTCCTGCTTGCCGCCGTAGATGCCCATAGGCTCCACGTGGATGCCGGCAACCGTCACCAGATGGGTGCCGTGCTCTGCATTGAAGTCGTCCAGATACGGCTGATGCTGGAAATAGTTGGCATCGCACTGGCCGTCCTCAACGATGTTGTTGGGAATGATGTAGTCGTCGTACTCCTGAATATCCAGCGTGATGCCCTTTTCGGCCAGAATGTCCTTGCAGATCTCCAGAACCTCGCAGTGAGGAGCCGGAGTAGCAGCGCAGCTGACGGTCTCGCCGTTCAGTGCATCGTAGTCGATGGAGGAGTCATAGCCGTCGGTGGGGTTCTCCACAACGGACACCACAGCGCCCTTGTAGTTTTCATCCATGAAGTCCTTCACCTTCTGGCTCTGCAGAGCAGCGGCCAGAGCCTTGATCTTCGGCTCTTCCTGATTGCCGTCCTTGCAGACCAGAATGTTGACGTAAGCAGAGGTGCCGTCCTCCATTGCCAGAGCATCGGTCATGGGGTCCAGACCAGCGGAGATGGCGTAGTTGGAGTTGATGACGGCGTAGTCCTCGTCCTGCAGGACGTTGGGCACCTGAGCAGCCTCGACCTCATCGACGGAAACATTCAGGGGGTTCTCCTCGATGTCCTTTGCGGTTGCGGTCAGGCCTGCATCAGCCTTCAGCTTAAAGAAGCCGTTCTTCTCCAGCAGGGTCAGGGCGCGTGCCTCGTTGGTGGTGTCGTTGGGCACAGCCACCTTCACCTTGTCCAGCTTAGCCACAGCAGAAGAAGCTGCGGAAGAAGCAGTGCCGGAAGCAGCAGAAGATGCGGTGGAAGAAGAACCGCCGCATGCGGTCAGGGCAGCTGCAGCAGCTGCAGCTCCGGTAACTTTCAGAAAATCACGACGAGTAATCATAGTTTTGTTCCCTCTCTATTTGCTTATTATAATGTACAGCGGCCCGCACGGCACAGTTCCGTGCTAAGGGCCTTTGACGGATGCATGAAAAAAGCTCCCGTCCTTGACCTTGAGCCAACGCTCAGACAAGGACGGGAGCATAACATACTTCCGTGGTACCACCTTGGTTTACCGCACCCTTGCGGGCACAGCCTCAATGCTGCGGCAGCTTTGCTGCTTACAGCCGGACGCTGTAACGGGCGCATCCCGTTGCAAACTTAGCGCTCATGCACCTCGCCTGCACAGCTCCGAGACCATTTTCAGCTTCCTGTTTCCTGCCCTTTTCCATCGCCCGGGCTTTCTGGTAAGGATCAATGCGAAGGCCTACTCTTCTCTTCACAGCCATTTTTGTGATATTGCATTTATAATAATCCAATCGACCGGATTTGTCAACACCTACAACGAAGTTTTTTAGTAGGAAATTGCGTTTTTTTATCTTGTGCGCCAGCCGCGGACATGGTAGAATAAGACAGCATTATTTATAAAGGAGGTGCGGCAATGAACAGCCGCGAGGTTTTCCCGGATGAAGAACTGCGCCGCCGCATCATGGATTTTATCATGGCGGCGGGCCAGACATTGCTGGAAAACGGTGCCGAGGTGTTCCGGGTGGAGCAGACCATGGAGATCATGGCCCGGTCATTCCACCTGCGGGAGTTCCATGTTTACGTGCTGACCAACGGCATCTTTGCCAGTGCGGGCACCGCCGAGATCAGCGAGGTGCGCAATGTGCCTACCCGCACCACCCATCTGAGCCGGGTGGCGGCAGTGAACGCCCTCTCCCGCGAGATCGCAGAGGGCAGCATGTCGCTGAACGAAGCCGAGAGCCGTCTGGTGCTGGCGCGGCGCATCCCTTTTCCCAAGAACTGGGTGCAGCTGGTCAGCGGCATGTGCGGTGCATTCTGCTTTGCGCTGATCTTCGGCGGCACACTGCGCAGTGCACTGGCGGCGGCACTGGCAGGCTTTCTTGCCAGCGGCTATTTGCTGCTGTGTGAGCAGCACGAGCTGCCCGGCGGCTTTTGCAAGATCAGCTGTGCTGCGCTTATCACGCTGGTGTGCATTCTGGCCTGCCGAGTGCTGGGCACACCGGCCAGTCACTCTATTATCGGCTCGCTGATGATCCTGACCCCCGGCATCGCCTTTACCATGGGCATCCGCGACTTTGTGCACGGAGATTACCTCTCCGGCACCATCCGCATGATCGATGCGCTGCTCATTGCAGCCAGCATTGCCATTGGCACCGGCCTTGTGCTGAGCCTTTATACATTCTTTACGGGGGTGGTCGTGGCATGATGTTGACCAGTACACAAATTGGGGAGCTGGCCGCGCAGTTCTTTATCGCCGGCGCAGGCACCCTGAGTTTTGCCGTCCTGTTTGCGTGCCCCCGCAAAAGCCTGCCCTTCTGCGGGCTGGTGGGGGCCGTGGGCTGGTTTGTCTACGAGCTGGCCGTGATGCTGGGGGCAGACAGTGCTGCAGCCTCCCTGCTGGCGGTCATTCCGCTCACCCTGCTCACCCGCGTGTTTGCCATTGTGATTAAAATGCCGGTAACGGTGTTCCTGCTGTCCGGCATCTTCCCGCTGGTGCCCGGTGCCGGCATCTACTACACCGCCTACTACTTCATTCAGGGCAGCAACGCACTGGCCCTTTCCAACGGCATCAGCACCTTTAAGGTAGCCGTTGCGCTGGCCATCGGCATCACGCTGGTGCTCAGCGTTCCCATCCCAAAAAAGCGGCGAAACTGACTATAAGTGTAAAAAGGCGGCAGTTCAATATGACTGCCGCCTTTTTTGTGAACTTAGTTTTTGAGCTGTAAAAGCCAGCTCAAATTATTTGTGCATCTTGATCGTTGCAGTAACAGCAACTTCGCCCTTGCCACCGCCCAGATCATTGATGCCGAACGGGCCATTATTGATAGCAACAACATCAAACAGATAGCCGTTGCTCTCAACCGTTGCTGCGGGCAGCTCAGCCTTGGACAAAACCTTCTTGCTCTTGGGAACAGTAACAGTTGACTTGGTAATGACCTCATTAGAGCCCTTCATATAGTAAGTAACAGTAACTTCCATTGATTTTTCCGGCGCGATAGGCTTAACAGACATCACAACGCGGTTATTTTCGCTGATCTGGTTCTTGCCGTTGTCGATAATCTCGTAGCCGGGCAGAGATTCCTTCAGATCGGTCTTGTAAACAAACTCAGCATCCGATGCAACGTTAATCGTCATGGTGGTGCTCAACATAGCCTTGTTGACGGTATCGTAGAATGCAACCGTAACAGGCTTAGTGGTAGCAATCTTCTTCAGGGTGACAAGCACGCACTCCTTGCCGCCGATTTCCTGAATCTTCAGCTCACCGGTGCTCTCCACAGTATAGCCCTGCGGAATCTGCTCAGCCTTAATCTGGGAGACCAGAACAGTCTTGGCGTCCTCATCCACAACAACAGAGCCATCCTTGCCAGCGGTTGCGCCGTTGCACATAAAGATGACCGTAACTTTCTTGGTCACACCGGGAACCGCGGGGGCATCGTTGCCAGAGCAGCCAGTCAGCACACCGGCAGCAGCAACAGCCAGAGCAGCCACACCTGCACCCTTGAGGAACTTACGACGAGAAATGTTAGACATAAGAATCAACCTCACAATCTTTTCTGCACGCCCCGATCATTTTTTTGTGGAGCCTGCTTTTCTTATATAATACCCCCCCCCTGTAATATTTTGTCAAGTAAAATTTTAACAAAAAACAACACCAATAGGGCGGAGGCCTTGTTGGCCGCCACCCTGTTGGTGCTATTTGAGTTTTTTCAAAAAACTTCTGTGCCAGGAAATCAGAGCTTGGTCACAATGAACATAGTATCGAAGGGACGAACCTTCAACAGCTCTTCCTCCGTGCCGTAGTCGGCGCTCAGCTTGTAGCCGTCCGGCAGCTGAATATCAGCAGCGCTGACGCCAGTTGCATCGACTGCAACCTCAGCCTTAGCCTTAATGATGTTGTTCGGCAGCTCCAGCAGTTTGACATCGATGGTCTTCTTGGTCGGAGTCATGGTCACATCAGTCACGAAGACGATGATGTACTCACCCTTGCTGTCATCCTTGCGGACTTCAACAACATCGTTCTCGTTCTCCAGATGGTAATCTTCGGGAAGCAGCTTCTTATCGATGTCAGCAACCTTCACAGAGTTCTCGGTCTTCAGAACATCAATCTTGGCAGTCTCACCCACAACGTTGGTCTTACCATCGCCTTCATCCTTCATAAAGATAACCGTAACAGGACGAGTGGTCACACCGGGAACCGCGGGGGCATCGTTGCCAGAGCAGCCAGTCAGCACACCGGCAGCAGCCACAGCCAGAGCCGCCACGCCTGCACCCTTGAGGAACTTACGACGAGAAATGTTAGACATAAGAATCAACCTCACAATCTTTTCTGCACGCTCCGATCACTTTTTTTATGGAGCCTGCTTTTCCTATATAATACCCCCCCGGGTAACTGTTTGTCAAGTGGTTTTTGGCATCTTTTGCCGCCGGATACAGAAAAAGACGGCAGTCTTGTGACTACCGCCCTTTTGTGCATTTTGATTTTTCTTATTTTATACGTCGGACAGAATGACCTTTGCAGTAGCGGTTTCCCAATCAACACCGATTTCATCGGGAACATCCTTCGCGCTGTAGTACGTAGAGCCGCTGCATGCATCCTGAAGTTTTTTCAAATCGCTCTTTTTCACCTTGCCGCCCTTTACGACAGAAACATTCTCTGCATACTTGTCAGCATCCTGAATAGGCTTAACCTCGCCAACGAAGTTCTTATAATAATAGCCTACACGGACCTCCACCATTTCCGGAGCACCGGAATCACAGCCAGCCAGCATACCGGCAGCAGCCACAGCCAGAGCAGCCACACCTGCGCCCTTGATGAAATTGCGGCGAGAAATCTTAGACATCGTTCTATCCTCCTGATTTTCCTGCTATTTGTACTTTTCCATAGCGAAACAGACTAACCAAGAATGTCACGGTTAGTTTGCTTTAACAAACAACAAGATACCATACTGTTTTTTGATTGTCAAGATTTTCACAACAAGTTAATCCATCACAACTTTTCAAGCGCATCTGTGCTATTTTTATTCAACCTCAACCTGTCCCGTTTTCATCTTTCGTCTGCTCCTGTTCCTCTCTCGTCTGCTCCTGTTCCTCTCTTGCCGCCCGCATCAGCCCGGCAAACAAAAAACCCACATTGACCCCCAGAATAAAACCCACGATGCCTGCCGCCAATACCATTACGCGCGTCCTCCTTCTTTTACCACATTTTACCATATATCATTTGTCGGATGCAATCGCAGCCCGTCGCAAAAGGCAAGATCACTGCCCAGCGTGCAAGCTTTTTTTGCGCCGGAGCGTTGCAAGACTCTGCCGCATCTGCTATACTTTTGACAGTACTTATACAAAAGAGGTGCTCTTTATGTCTGTTATGGATACTCTTGTCAGCCGCCGCACCTACCGCCGCTTTGCACAGAAAGCTGTTCCGCAGGATGTGGTGGATGATATCGTCGAGGCCGTCCGCCTGTCCTCCTGCGGAGCCAACCGTCAGGCTGTGCGTCTGGTGGTGGTGAACAAGCCCGAGGCGGTGGCAAAGGTGCAGCCGCTGGTCAAGTGGGCTGCCTATCTGCCGCCGGAGCAGGGCACACCCAAAGCCGACGAGCTGCCCACCCTGTATGTGGCCGTGGTGCAGGACACTTCCATCCCCGGCGACCTTGCCACCGATACCGGCATCGCCCTTGCCAACATGACCCTTGCCGCATGGGACAAAGGCGTGGGCAGCTGCATCATGGGCGCGATCAACAAGCCCGCCCTCACCGAACTGCTGGGCATTGAAGAACCGCAGAAGCTGGCATTCATGGTGGCGTTCGGCTACCCGGCCCACAAGGCTCACATTGTGCCGCTGACGGCTGAGACCGGCGTAAAATATTATCTGGACGAGAACCGGGATTACTGCGTGCCAAAGCGGAGCAAAGAAGAGATCGCAAAATATCTATAATTTGTATATATACATTTCTTTGACACATTTTCTGTATAATTGTTTTCAATTCGGTTTCAATTGATGAGATTTTTTGCACAAGTATTGACTTTTCAATTTGTACAATCTATACTAAATTCGTTCGCCAGATGTTCGATGAATCGCATCGTTCCGGCGTACCGCAAAAACATACAGTACATTTGAGGAGTGTTTGAATATGAAAAAGATCTCTCGTCGCAGCTTTCTGGCAGCTGCCGGTCTGTCCGTTGCCGCTCTGGCTCTGACTGCCTGCGGTGGTTCTTCCGCAAGCACCGCTTCCTCCGTGGCAAGCTCTGCTGCTTCTTCTGAAGCTGCTTCCACCAGCGCTGCCGCTGGCGAGCTGACCACCGTTGAGGCCGGCAAGCTGACCATGGCCACCAACGCAGCCTTCCCTCCGTACGAGATGACCACCGATGCGGGCGAGTTTGAAGGCATCGATATCGAGACTGCTCAGGCCATCGCTGACAAGCTGGGTCTGGAGCTGCAGATCGATGATATGGACTTTGACGCCGCTCTGCTGAGCGTGCAGCAGGGTAAGGCCGACATCGTTATGGCCGGCGTTACCGTCACCGACGAGCGCAAGGCTGTGATGGACTTCTCCGACAGCTATGCTACCGGCATCCAGTCCATCATTGTTCCCGAAGGCTCCGACATTGCTTCCCCTGACGATCTGGCCGGCAAGAAGATCGGCACCCAGCGCGGTACCACCGGCTACATCTACTGCTCCGATGACTTCGGCGACGACAATGTTGTGGCTTACGACGACGGTTTGACCGCTGTGCAGGCTCTGAACAATGGTCAGGTGGATGCAGTTGTCATCGACAACGCTCCCGCCAAGGAGTTCGTTGCTGCCAATCCCGGTCTGGTCATTCTGGATACCAGCTACGCCGAGGAAGATTACGCCATTGGTATGGCAAAGGGTTCTTCTCTGGAAGATGCCGTCAACGCCACTCTGGAAGAGCTGAAGGCTGACGGCACCCTGCAGGCCATCGTGGACAAGTACATCACCGCTGAATAATCAGCTGGCTGATAACGGAACCACGGGGAGGCAGCCCCCCAACTGGGGCACCTCCCCTTTTTTGGAAAAATAAGGTTACAAAATTCTAACAAAACAGGAAAGTGAGGATGCGAATGGCTGCTCAATACGAACTGCTCAAAGAGCTGCTCAACAGCGGCACCAAGCTCAGCTTCGGGCAGGAGTTCTTCTTCAAATTTTATCAGGCCTTCATCCTGAATGACCGCTGGACGCAGTACATCAAGGGCGTGGGCACTACCCTGCTGGTCACTGCGCTGGCACTGGCACTGGGCATCGTGCTGGGCAGCGTGGTAGCTCTGGTGCGTGTAGCACACGACCAGCAGCGCCCCGGCCACAAGAACCCGGTGTTGGGCTTCTTCAACATCATCTGCGAAATTTACACCACCATCATCCGCGGCACGCCTATGATGGTGCAGCTGCTCATCATGAGCATGGTCATTTTTGCCAACAGCCGCAACTTTACCATGGTAGGTGCGCTGGCACTGGGCATCAACTCCGGTGCCTATGTTTCGGAGATCATCCGCGGCGGTCTGATGGCCGTTGACCCCGGCCAGATGGAGGCCGGCCGCAGCCTTGGTTTGAACTACATGACTACCATGGTGGTCATCATCATCCCGCAGGCCATCCGTGCGGTGCTGCCTGCTCTGGGCAACGAGTTCATCATCCTGCTGAAGGATACTTCCCTGATCACCACCATCGGCGGCAAGGAGCTGCTGTATGCCGCGCAGGGCATCATGAACCGCACCTACGAGGCCATGTTCCCGCTGCTGGGCGTTGCGCTGATCTACCTTGTGCTGGTCATGCTGTTCACCCGTCTGCTGGCAAAGTTTGAGAGGAGGCTGGCTCAAAGTGACCGATAAAATTCTGGAAGTCCGCGGCCTGACAAAAACCTACGGCGGCGAAAAGAAGCCGGGCGCAAAGCAGCCCACCCCCACCCTGGACGTGCTGAAGGGCATCGATATCGATATTTACCGCGGCGATGTGGTCTGCCTGATCGGCCCTTCCGGCTGCGGCAAATCTACCTTTCTGCGCTGCCTGAACCGGTTGGAGATCCCCTCCTCCGGCAGCATCAAATTTGAGGGCACCGAGGTGGATGAAGCCCACATCGACGCTGTGCGCCAGAAGATGGGCATGGTGTTCCAGCACTTCAACCTGTTCCCGCACCTGACTGTGAAGAAAAATCTGGAGCTGGCCCCCACCCTGCTGAAGCTGAAGGATAAGGAAGCCATCTCCGCCAAGGCAGACGAACTGCTGGCCCGCGTGGGTCTGGCCGACAAGGCCGACGCCTACCCCAAGAGCCTTTCCGGCGGCCAGCAGCAGCGCATTGCCATTGCCCGTGCCCTTGCCATGGATCCGGACGTGATCCTGTTCGACGAGCCCACCAGCGCCCTCGACCCCGAAATGGTGGGCGAGGTTCTGGAGCTGATGAAGGAGTTGGCCCACACCGGCATCACCATGTTGGTGGTCACCCACGAAATGGGCTTCGCCCGCGAGGTGTCCAACCGCGTCATCTTCATCGACGACGGCAAGATCCAGGAGGACGAGCCGCCGCAGGAACTGTTCACCAACCCAAAGCATCCCAGACTGAAAGCATTCCTTTCCAAGATGCTGTAAGGCTTTTTCTACAGAGTAAAAGGGGCTGTTGCATGTGCAGCAGCCCCTTTTACTCTGTATTATTCTTTGATGCGGAACACAAACAGCTTGCTGAAAATGTAATTCAGAGCCATGACGATGAACTGTACCGCAAACTTAGAGATCCGGTCATTCCAGTGCAGAATATTTACCAGCAATGTCATGCAGGCCATTTCGATAAGGAGAGTGGAAATCCTCGCACTGAAAAATTTCAGCATTTCGCGCAATTTATCAGTGCTTTTACTTTCAAAAACGAACTTTCGGTTTGTGATATA
>ENA-UEQI01000047-UEQI01000047.1-human-gut-metagenome-genome-assembly--contig:-NODE-47-length-37550-cov-21.198143_pt1 | contig 37550 bp, 31 predicted proteins | sample MGYA00242946_ERZ507945 | MGnify/ENA primary metagenome ERZ507945 (study PRJEB26167, sample SAMN06115467) | human gut metagenome | host: Homo sapiens | place: China:Guangxi | collected 2016-06-08... | reverse complement strand
CACTTTATTAGACAAGATGCACAACTTTTTTTGTATATCAATGCAGTAGAACCACCTAAAATGTAGAATGTGCACAAAGCCACTTGCCAATTTTCGTCAATCGTACTATCATACACAACGAAAAAAGACGAAGTGATCCGTGCAGGAGGGAGGGCGTGACCGGACAAAGCCGAACGCCTTCCTTACTTTTTTCACAAAGCTGCGCCTTTTCTTCGAGCGATAAGAAGGACGCTGCGCCGCCGGGGCGGTGCGGCGGTCTTACCCCCGGAACCCTATTCTTCAGGAAGGAGGAAAAACAATTGAATAATCTGACCAAAGCATTGATGGAAGAGCTGACCGTCGAATACGTCAAGGTCGGCCCGCTGCAGATCCCGGAATCCGTGGTCATCAGCTGGGTGATCCTGGCCATCGTTACCATCGGCTCGATCCTGCTTACCAGAAACCTGAAGGTGAACCACATCAGCAAGCGTCAGGCCGTGCTGGAAATGGCCTACCTCGCAGGCACCAATTTCTTTGAAGGTCTGCTGGGCGAAAAGGGCAGGCGCTATGTGCCTTACCTGATGACCGTAGCCATCTACATCGCCTTCAGCAACCTGATCGGCGTGTTCGGTGTCAAGCCCCCCACAAAGGATCTGGATGTGACCGCAGCGTTGGCGCTGATGAGCATCATCCTGATCGAGGGTGCCGGCATCCGGGCACGCGGCGGCGTGGGCTTCCTCAAGAGTCTGGCTGCTCCCACTCCGGTCATGACCCCTATGAACATCCTCGAGATCGCCATCCGCCCCACCAGCCTGTGCATGCGACTGTTCGGCAATGTGCTGGGCGCATTCGTCATCATGGAGCTGATCAAGCTCGTGGTGCCCGTGTTCGTCCCGGCGGTGTTCAGCCTGTATTTTGACCTGTTCGACGGTCTGATCCAGACCTATGTGTTCGTGTTCCTGACTTCGCTGTTCATGAAAGAGACCATGGGCGGAGAAGACTGATCCATTGATATTTACTGAATTTAAAAGGAGATTATTACTATGAATGGTTTGATTGCTCTGGGCGCTGGCATTGCAGCGCTGACCGGCATTGGCGGCGGTATCGGCATCGGCATCGCAACGGGTAAGGCAACGGAGGCAATCTCCCGTCAGCCCGAGGCATCCGGCAAGATCCAGACCAACCTGCTGCTGGGCGCTGCTCTGGCAGAAGGTACTGCAATTTTCGGCTTCGTCGTTGCACTGCTGATCATCCTGTTCCTGGGTCAGTAACGGAGGCGCAGACGAATGCTGAAGTTGGATATTAACCTGCTGTGGACCGTCGTGAACGTCCTCGTCATGTATGCGGTGCTGCGCAAGTTCCTGTTCAAGCCTGTTCAGGACGTGATCGCAAAGCGCCAGCAGATGGTGGACGCAAACCTGGCCGATGCGGAGACCTCCAAGAAGGAAGCCGCAGAGACCATGAACGCCGCACAGGAAAAACTGCGCAATGTGGACAATGAGGCCGCTGCCCGCCGCGAAGCCTACGAAAAGCAGGCCGAGGTCGAAAAGCAGCAGCTGCTGGCAGATGCCCGCAAGCAGGCAGACGCCATCGTGGCAGCCGGCAAGGCAAGCGCCGAGGCCGAACGCCAGAGCAAGCTGCGGGAAGCCGATGCCCAGACCACGGCACTGGCCCGTGCGATGTGCGAGAAGCTGCTGGCCCGCAATCTGACCGCCCAGGACGACGCACGTCTGCTGGACGATCTGCTGGAGAAAGCAGGTGCAGGCAATGGCAACTGAATTCAGTCGTGAATTTTTTGCGGACAACCGCATCGTCAAGGCCGAGCTGCGCAGCGCCCGCAAGCCCCGGGAAGAGGAGCTGAACCGGATCCGCGCCGAGGTACGCAAGCTGTATGATGCCACCGAGGTCATCCTGAACGTGACGGTGGACGAGAGCCTGCTGTCCGGCTATGTCCTGCAGGTGGGCGACCGTGTGTTCGATAACTCCGGCCGTCATCAGCTGGACAAGATGATGGAGGGCAAGCCCTCGCTGGCTACCCTCAAGACCCGCATTGAGGACTACAAGCCCGCCGAGACCTCTGCGGAGGGCGGCGTGGTCATCTCCTCTGCCGACGGCATCGTGCACGTCGAAGGCATGAACCGCGCCGTGTATGGCGAGATCGTCACCTTCGACAACGGTGCCAAGGGCATGGTGGAGAGCGTGGACCCCGAACAGCTGGGCATCATGCTGTTCGACGGAGCTGAGACCGTCGGCGTGGGCACCATGGTGACCCGCAGCGGCAAGCGTGCCGGCATCCCGGTGGGCGATGCCTTCCTGGGCCGTGTCATCAGCCCGCTGGGCGAGCCCATCGATGGCAAGGGCCCCATTGAAGCCGTGGGCTACAACCCCATCGAAAAGCAGGCCCCCGGCATTCTGGAGCGTCAGAGCGTGGATACCCCGCTCCACACCGGCATCCTCGCCATCGATTCCATGTTCCCCATCGGCCGCGGCCAGCGTGAACTGATCATCGGCGACCGCCAGACCGGCAAGACCTCCATCGCCACGGATGCCATCCTGAACCAGAAGAACACCGGTGTGCTGTGCATTTATGTGGCCATCGGCCAGAAGGCTTCTTCCATTGCCCGCGTGGCAGGCGATCTGCAGAAGCACGGTGCCATGAGCTACACCACCATCGTGGCGGCTACTGCTTCGGATTCCGCTCCCCTGCAGTACATCGCACCCTATGCCGGTACCGCACTGGCCGAGTACTTCATGAGTCAGGGCAAGAGCGTGCTGATCGTTTACGACGATCTGTCCAAGCATGCAGTGGCCTACCGTGCCATCTCTCTGCTGCTGCGCCGCTCTCCGGGCCGTGAGGCTTACCCCGGCGATGTATTCTATCTGCACTCCCGTCTGCTGGAGCGCTCCTGCCGCATGAGCGACAAGCTTGGCGGCGGTTCCATCACTGCACTGCCCATCGTTGAGACGCAGGCAGGCGACGTTTCGGCCTACATCCCCACCAACGTCATTTCCATCACCGATGGCCAGATCTTTTTGGAGAGCGCCCTGTTCAATGCAGGCAACCGCCCGGCTGTCAATGTGGGCCTGTCGGTGTCCCGTGTGGGCGGCGCTGCCCAGACCAAGGCCATGAAGAAGGCCAACGCAAACCTGCGTATCGAACTGGCACAGTACAAGGATATGGAGTCCTTTGCACAGTTCAGCTCTGATCTGGATGCAGAGACCCGCCGCCAGCTGGATCACGGCAAGGCACTGACGGAAATGCTCAAACAGCCGCTGTACCAGCCCAAGTCCGATGCAGAGCAGGTGGTCACGCTGGTGCTGGCTTCCCACGGTATGCTGGATCAGCTGCCCACTGCCGAGCTGCGCGCCAAAACTTCCGCATTTGTGCGTCAGTTCCGCGCGGATGTGTCCGGTACGATGGATAAGATCACCGCCACCGGCAAGCTGGAACCTGAAATGGTCGATGCCATCCTGAACGCCTGGAAAGCTTATGCGGGAGGCGACAGCCATGCCGTCCAGTAAGCTGCTGAAGGAGCGCATTGAGAGCATTCAGGACACCATGAAGATCACGAACGCCATGTATCTGATCTCCTCGTCCAAGCTGCGCAAGGCGCGCAAGAACTACCAGAATGTGTCGCCCTACTTCAACCGTATGCGCGACACCATTTCCCGCGTGGTGCCCCACCTGCCGGAAGAGCCGGTGCATCCGTTCTTCCACGAACGCAACACCGCAAACCCCAAGCGGGCCTACATCGTGCTGACGGCAGATAAGGGCATGGCAGGCGCTTACAACCAGAACATCATCAAGTTCCTCAAGGAAAATGCGGATGAGAACGACCGGTTCTATGTGATCGGTCAGACCGGCTACCGCGCTCTGTACCACAAGGACCCGCGGCTGGTGGAGGATTTCCACTACGGTGCCACGGAGCCCACGCTGCAGCGCGCCCGCGATATCACGGTGGATGCCATCGATGATTTCAAGAGCGGCAAGCTGGATGAGATCTATCTCATCTATACCCGCATCGAGAATGCACTGACCAGCGAGCCCACCATGGTGCGTCTGCTTCCGCTGGACCGCGCCCATCTGCAGCCTGCTCCCAAGGGTCTGGGCGATCCGAAGGGCGAGGTGGAGATGTTCCCGTCTGCATGGACGGTGTTTGAACAGATCGCGCCCATTTATATGCACGGCATGATCTTTGGTGCCATGACCGAGAGCTTCTGCGCAGAGCAGAGCGCCCGCATGACCGCCATGGATTCCGCCACCAAGAACGCCAACGATATGATCCGGGAGCTGCAGCTGGAGTACAACCGCACCCGTCAGGGCTCTATCACGCAGGAGATCACCGAGATCATCGGCGGTGCGGCTGCCGTGCAGAACCGGGCGGAATAAAACGTATTTACAAATTAGTATAGAGGCAATCGTATGATACAGGGAACTATTATTCGCGTAGCCGGCCCTGTGGTGGACGTGCAGTTCACCGCAGGCAAGCTGCCTGCCCTGCAGGAAGCGCTTACCGTGACCGCTGAGGGCACCGAGCGCACGATGGAAGTGACACAGCATGTCAACGAGACCACTGTGCGCTGCATCATGCTTTCCGCCAGCGAGGGTCTGGGCAAGGGCATGACCGTGACCGCTACCGGCCACGGCCTGACCGCACCGGTGGGCGAAGCCACGCTGGGCCGCATGTTCGACCCGCTGGGCAGACCCATCGACGGCAAGGGCTCTGTGGATGATGTGCCGCATTGGCCCATCCACCGCAAGGCCCCCAGCTTTGCAGAGCAGAAGCCCGCGACCGAGATCCTGGAGACCGGCATCAAGGTCATCGACCTGCTGGCCCCCTATGCAAAGGGCGGCAAGATCGGTCTGTTCGGCGGTGCAGGCGTCGGCAAGACCGTGCTGATCCAGGAACTGATCCATAACGTGGCCACCGAGCACGGCGGCTACTCCATCTTCACCGGCGTGGGCGAGCGCTCCCGCGAGGGCTGCGACCTTTGGGGCGAGATGAACGAGTCCGGTGTTCTGAATAAGACCGCACTGGTCTTTGGTCAGATGAACGAGCCCCCAGGAGCACGTATGCGTGTTGCCGAGACCGGCCTGACCATGGCAGAGTACTTCCGTGAGGAGACCCACAAGGACGTGCTGCTGTTCATCGATAACATCTTCCGTTTCGTGCAGGCAGGCTCCGAGGTGTCCGCTCTGATGGGCCGTATGCCCTCTGCTGTGGGCTATCAGCCCACTCTGGCCAACGAGCTGGGCGCTCTGCAGGAGCGCATCACCTCCACCAAGGAAGGCTCCATCACCTCGGTGCAGGCCGTCTACGTCCCCGCCGACGACCTGACCGACCCGGCCCCCGCCACCACCTTTGCACATCTGGATGCCACCACCGTGCTGTCCCGTAAGATCGTGGAGCAGGGCATTTACCCGGCCGTGGACCCGCTGGCATCCACCTCCCGCATTCTGGAAGCGGATATCGTGGGCGAGGAGCACTATCGCGTGGCCCGCAAGGTGCAGTCCATTCTGCAGCGCTATCAGGAGCTGCAGGACATCATTGCCATTCTGGGCATGGATGAGCTGGACGAGAACGACAAGCTCACCGTCGCCCGCGCCCGCAAGCTGCAGAAGTTCCTGTCCCAGCCCTTTGCTGTGGCCGAGAACTTTACCGGCCTGAAGGGCAAGTATGTGCCCCTGCAGGATACCGTGCGCAGCTTTGCTGCCATTGTGGACGGCGAAGCCGACGACCTGCCGGAGTGGGCGTTCTTTAACGTTGGTACGCTGGAAGATGCCCGCCAGAAGGCGGCGGAAAAGCTGGCTGAGGAAAAGGGCGGTGCCGTCTGATGAACAAGTTCATGCTGAACATCACTGCGTCCAGCGGTGAGTACTATCAGGGCGATTGCGAAGACCTTGTGCTGCCCATCAGCGATGGCGTGTACGGCATACAGGCCGGACACAGCCCGGTGCTGGTGGCCATCCACATGGGCATCCTGCACTTTGAGGTGAACGGTGAAAGCCGGGACATCCTGGTAGGCGACGGCATTGCCGAGGTGACGCCTGCCTATGTGATGGTGCTGGTGGACAGCGCCGAGCGCCCGGAGGATATCGACAAGAACCGCGCCGAGGCTGCCCGCATCCGTGCCGAGGAGCGTTTGCAGCATCAGCAGAGCATGCATGAATATTATCAGAGCAAGATCGCGCTCGACCGTGCGATGCAGCGCCTGCAGGCCGCTGCAAAGTACCGGCGCTGAGAAAGAGCCGCGTCTGCCAGGACCAGATCTGAAAAAAGAGCATCATTTGTATCCATTGAGGGTGCAAAGTGATGCTCTTTTTTTTGTTTCAGGCGGTTCCATGAAACGCAGCTTTCGTGTATAATAAGGTCAATGCAACCCCGCGTGTTGTGCGGGAAAGGAGGAGGTTTTCCATGATCCAATTCGGCCTGCGTCTGCATGACGCGGAAAAGCTGCCCGTTGAACAGGTGCTGCCGCTGGTGCGCCGGAAAGGCTTTACCTGCGCCCATGTGGCTCTGAGCAAATCCTTCAGGGAGCTGCCCTGCACCCCCAGCGCCCTGACCCCCGGCTATGCGCTGTATCTGCGGCATCTGTTTGAGAAAAACGGCATCGACATTGCCGTGCTGGGCAACTACCTGAACCTTGCCCACCCGGATGCGGATGCCCTGCACGCCATTCAGGAAAAATACTATGCGCACATCCGCTTTGCAAGCCTGCTGGGCTGCGGCATGGTGGGCACCGAGACCGGTGCGCCCAACGCGGAGTACAAATTCTGTCCGGAGTGCCGCAGCGACGAAGCCCTTGCTACTTTTATCCGGAACTTCAAGCCGGTGGTGCGCTGCGCCGAGCAGTACGGCGTGACCATTGCCATTGAGCCGGTGGTCAAGCACATCGTGTACGATGCCAGACGCGCCCGCACCGTGCTGGACGAGATCGGCAGCCCGAACCTGCAGATCCTGTTCGACCCCGTCAACCTGCTGAACATGGAAAATGTGGACCGCCGCGAGGAAGTGTTCGCCGAGGCCATCGAGCTTCTGGGCAAGGACATTGCCATGATCCACTTCAAGGATTTCCTGCGCAAGGATGCGGGCGGCCAGCTGGCTGCTACGGGTGCAGGGCAGGGCGGTATGGAGGACTACCGCACCATCCTGCGGTTTGCAAAGCAGGAAAAGCCCTATATCTTTGCAACGCTGGAGAATACCACCCCGGAAAACGCGGTGGAATGCCTGAACTACCTGAAAAAGCAGTACGACGAGTGCTGAACACTCTATAACAAGAAAAACATCTGCAAACTTCGCCCGGAATGGGGCAGCTTGCAGATGTTTTTTGTATCAGATGAAGTTTATGGTTCGGCCTTTTACAAATTGCAATTAAGAAGTAGTTTCACTGAAAATGCCCAGAGCGAAAGCGGAGGACATTAAAATTATTCCAGATCCAGCTTATGCTCCATCAGCCAGCGGGTCAGCAGAAAGTATCCTGCGGCAAAGGCGATGCTGACCGCCAGCCCGAACAGGGTGGTGAACGCACTGGGCGCAGCGATGGAGATGTCCACGCCGCCAAGGGTGGGATAGGAAACAGCCTGCAGCATGTCGGCACTGCTGACACCGGAGCTCAGCCAGCTCTGCAGGAAGGACAGCAGGAAAAATGCCAGAATACCGGCCGGGACCATGTGCTTTTTGAACTGGTGGCCGATCATGCATGCGGCATAGATGCACAGGATGCTGGACACCAGTGCCACCAGCCCGTTCAGCGTTTCAAAGATCAGCCAGAGCCACCCGGAGCTGCCGGTCATGCGGAAGATCTCTCGGAAGATCTCTACCACTTTCTGCCACAGCTCCGGCAGCTGCTGCAGGGCCGCGCTGTTCAGAGACAGAGCCAGCAGCATCACCGCAAAGGAGAAAATACCCACGATGCTGCTGCAAAGCATCCATACCACGCTGGAGATCAGCTTGGAAAGGATGAGCTGGCTTTCTGTCACCGGCAGGGTGTGCATCAGGTAGCCTTCGCGGCCCAGCAGATTGCGGGTGAAGCGGGTCACAATGGTCATCACGGACACCACTGCCACCGCAACGGCTACGACCATGTAGGCGAACAGCAGCAGAGATGCAAAGTCGTCCTTGGAAGAGCTGCGCAGGGAAAAGCCGCTCAGCACTGCCAGCGCAACAAGGGCCAGATACAGCCCGCCATAGGTGCGGCCGGTGGCCTTGAATTCATATTTTAACAGCTGTTTCAGCATTTGAATACCTCCCGGAAATATGCATCCACGCTCATGCCCTCGGTCTCGCGCAGCTCTTCGGCATTGCGGTGGGCGAACACCCGGCCATCCTTCAAAAAGACGGCTTCGTCCAGAATTGGCTCGATATCGCCGATGAGGTGGGTGGATAGAATGACGGTCGCATCCCGGCTGTAGTTGTTCAGGATGGTGCTCAGGATGTAGTCCCGGGCGGCAGGGTCCACGCCGCCAATGGGCTCATCCAGCAGGTAGAGCTTTGCGGCGCGGCTCATGGCCAGGATCAGCTGCACCTTTTCCTTGCTGCCCTTGGAGAGGGTCTTGAGCCGCGCCTTCGGTTCCAGTTCCAGCCGGGCCAGCATTTCGTTCGCCTTGGCGGGGTCAAAATCGGCATAAAATTCGCGGAACATTTCCACCAGCTGCTCCACACGCATCCAGTCCGGCAGCCAGTCGGCGTCCGGCAGATAGGACACGATGGCTTTGGTGTCCGGCCCGGGGGTCATGCCGGCGATCCGGATGCTGCCTGCACTGGGCTGCAGCAGACCGTTCGCCAGCTTGATGAGGGTGGTCTTGCCGCTGCCGTTGGGGCCAAGCAGCCCCACGATGCGGCCAAAGCCGATGTGCAGGTCTACATTTTCCAGTGCGGCCTTATCCTTCTGGTAGCACTTGGTCAGTGCTTCACAGCTCAAAAGTTCATTCATTGCGGTCCTCCTTTGCGTCCCAGTGTTCCAAAAGCGCGGCTGCCTGTGCGGGACTGTAGCCGATGCCGCGCATCTTTTCCAGAAAATCCGACGCCAGCGTCCGGGCGGTGTCGGCGCGAAGCTGTTCGATCAATGCAGTGTCCTCCGTAACATAGCGGCCTGCAGTGCGTTCAGTGTGCACCAGACCTTCCGTCTCCAGCTGGGCAAGGGCCCGCTGCATCGTGTTTGGGTTCACCCCGGCGGCTGCGGCCAGATCACGCACCGAATCCAGATGCCCGCCCGGCGGGTAGGTGCCGGCCAGGATCCGGGCCTTGAGCCGTTCCACAAGCTGGGCATAGATCGGGCGGCTGGCATCAAACTGTTCGCCCATGGTATCATCTCCTTGTCTTGCTGTATTAAGCGCTTGATACAATAATACACGATTTGCTCTGTTTGTCAAGGGGAAAAAGAAAAAACACCATAAAACTGTGGGAAATTGGGAAAAGTACCCATAAAACACTGCACATTGATAAAAATTTACAATAAATTCAAACAATTTTACATTGCAAAGCTTTTGACAATGTGCTATGCTGAAAAACAGAGAGTTCCGCCCGGAAAGCGGCGGAAAAGAGATTTGGAGGAAAAATAACTATGGCTGACCGCATCGTTCTGAATACCATCTCCTACCATGGCCACGGTGCCATTGAGAACATCGTTCCCGAACTGACCGCCCGCGGCTACAAGAAGGCATTCGTCTGCTCCGATCCCGACCTGATCAAGTTCGGCGTCACCAAGAAGGTCACCGATCTGCTGGATGCTGCAAACTTTGCCTTTGCTGTTTACAGTGAGATCAAGCCCAACCCCACCATCGCCAACGTGCAGGACGGCGTGGCCGCTTTCAAGGCTGCTGAGGCTGACTGCATCGTGACCATCGGCGGCGGCTCCTCCATGGATACAGCAAAGGCCATCGGCATCATCATCAACAACCCCGAGTTTGCGGATGTCCGCTCTCTGGAAGGCGTTGCTCCCACCAAGAAGCACGCGGTGTTCACCATCGCTGTTCCCACCACCGCCGGCACTGCTGCCGAGGTCACCATCAACTACGTCATCACCGATGTGGAGAAGAAGCGCAAGTTCGTCTGCGTGGATACCAACGATATCCCCGAGATCGCTGTGGTCGATCCCGATATGATGTCCTCCATGCCCAAGGGCCTGACCGCCGCCACCGGCATGGATGCTTTGACCCACGCCATCGAGGGCTACATCACCAAGGGTCACTGCGTCATCTCCGATATGTTCCATCTGGAAGCCATCAAGCTCATCAGCCAGAGCCTGCGCGGCGCAGTGCAGAACACCCCGGAAGGCCGCGAGGGCATGGCTCTGGGCCAGTACATCGCCGGCATGGGCTTCTCCAATGTGGGTCTGGGCATCGTCCACTCCATGGCACACGGCCTGTCCGCTCTGTATGACACCCCGCACGGTGTGGCCTGCGCCATCCTGCTGCCGGTGGGTCTGGAGTACAACAAGTCCGTTGCCGGTGAGCGCTACCGCGCCGTGGGCAAGGCCATGGGCGTTGTGGGCATCGATGAGATGAACGATGTGGAAGCCGCTGACGCAACCATCGCCGCCGTCAAGCAGCTGAGCGCAGACGTGGGCATCCCCGTAAATCTGCACGGCATCCTGAAGGAAGAGGATATCCAGTTCCTCGCCGAGTCCGCATTTGCGGATGCCTGCCGTCCCGGCAATCCCCGCGACACCAGCGTGGAAGAGATCGTGGAGCTGTATAAGAGCCAGCTGTGATTCCGCTCTGTAAATTCAAGCTGTAATTTTGGACCCTGCTGTCCTTCGGGATGGCAGGGCCTTTTTCTAAGATGTATCTGAAAACAAAGCAACAGGCTGGATCTTCGTCTTTCCAGAGATGCCCGGAGAGCCTGCCGCGTCGCAGAGTGACAAAATTTCTGCACGGCTCTTGTACACAGCGCCCAAAACAGGTACAATCAATGCAGTAAGAAAAAACTGGAAGCGAAAGGAACCTTATGACGCTGAACTTCTATACTCTGGGTGTTATTTATCTGGTATATTCCTTTCTGGGCTGGGTGGCTGAGACGGTAGTCGCGACCATCCGGGGCGGAAGGTTTGCCAACCGCGGTGCGGCGGCAGGCCCGTTCTGCTTTATCTACGGTACCACCGGCGTGCTGCTGGCCGTGAGTTTCGGCGACCTGCGCACCGAGCCGGTCTACCTGTTCTTTGCCTGTATGATGGCGGCAACGGTGATGGAATGGATCACCGCCAAGCTGCTGGAACGCCTGCACCGCCGCAAGTGGTGGGACTATTCCGGAAAAAAATTCAATCTGAACGGCTATGTGTGCCTGCAGTATTCGCTGCTGTGGGGTGCGCTGGGCACGGCAAGTGTGCTGTGGGGCAATAATGTGTTGCTGCAGCTGTGCGCGCATATCCCTGTCTGGCTGCTGCGCCCGGCAGTATGGGTCTCGCTGACGGTGGCGGTACTGGACCAGATCGGTTCGGCGGTGCTGGTGCAGCAGTATGCGGCCCGGCACCCGATGCTGGAGCAGCTCAACCAGAGACTGGGGGAGCGGTCGGACACGCTGCGCCGCAGGATCGCGCTTTACATTGAAAAACGCATCCAGTATGCTTACCCGGCTGCGGCCCGGCAGGAGCAGACTGCGCTCCGGAAGGGGGAAAAGAACTTTCTCAGCGTGTCCGACCTGCTGTGGCTGTTCGTGATCGGCGCGTTTCTGGGCGACATGGTGGAGACGGTGTTCTGCCGCGTGACGGCAGGCGTGTGGATGAGCCGCTCCAGTCTGGTCTGGGGGCCGTTCAGCGTGGTGTGGGGTCTGGCGCTGGTGCTGGCAACGGTGCTGCTGCGTCAGGAAAAGGACAAAAGCGACCGCTACCTGTTTGCCTTTGGCACCGTCATGGGCGGTGTGTACGAATACGTGTGCAGCGCCGTCACCGAGCTGCTGTTCGGCACCGTGTTCTGGGACTACAGCAAGTTCAAGTTCAATCTGGGCGGGCGCATCAACCTGCTGTACTGCTTTTTCTGGGGCATTGCGGCGGTGATATGGATGCGCTACGGCTATCCGCTGGTGCTCAGAGGCATGAAGAAGGTGCGCAGCCGCGTCCGCCCATGGATGACCGTCCTGCTGGCCGTATTCATGGCGGTGAACATGCTCACCAGTGCGCTGGCGCTGGCCCGGTACGATGCCCGCACCAGTGGTGAAGTGCCCAAAAGCAGCATCGATATGCTGCTGGATGCGCATTTTGACGATGCCCGCATGGAGCGCATCTATCCCAACGCGAAGAAAGTAGCCAAGGCCGGATGAAATTTCAACGCTCCTCTTGCACTTTGGTGCAAAAACCGGTATAATATTTTTCGGATAAAAGGGAGTAAAGGGCGCTCGTTTTGCAAAAACGGTGCGCTGTGGCGCAGCGACATCCCGGCAGAAATGCCCGCTGTGTCACCGGAAGCTTGAGACTTTTATTACACTTTCCCATTTTTGGGCAGGATGTAATAAAGGCCTCTTTTTTATTGCTGCTCTGCCAAAAACAAAAGGAGAAAACTATGCTCATTCCTGTTTTGCTGTTCATCGTGGGCCTGCTGTGCCTCATCAAGGGCGGTGACTGGTTCGTGGATGGTGCCACGGGCATTGCCCGCCGCTTCCATGTGCCGGAGCTGCTCATCGGTGCCACCGTGGTGTCCATCGGCACCACCCTGCCGGAGGTGATGGTCTCCACCACCTCGGCCTTTACCGGCCACGGCGAGATCGCCTATGGCAACGCCATCGGTTCGATCATCTGCAATGCATCGCTCATTGCGGCCATCACCATTGCGGTAAAGCCGGGCAAGGTAGACCCCAAGAGCCTGCGCACGCCGGTGCTGTTCTTCTTTGTGGCAGCGGCCTTCTATGCCGGTGTGGCCTACACCACCGGCTACTTCTCCCGCCCGGTGGGCCTGATCCTTCTGGCCATGTTCGTAGCGTATATCATCTGCAACGTGATGGCCATGAAGAACGCCCCCGCCCCGGAAGAAGAGGAAGAACCGGAAGAAAATGCATCCTTTGCCAAGGAGCTGGGTCTGCTGGCCGTGGGCGCGGTGCTCATTGCCGTGGGTGCCAACCTGCTGGTGGACAACGGCACCCTGATCGCACAGGCACTGGGCGTGCCGGAGTCGGTGATCGCGCTCACCTTTGTGGCACTGGGCACCTCGCTGCCGGAGCTGGTCACGGCCATCACCTCGCTGGCAAAGGGCCACGGTGCACTTTCGCTGGGCAATGTCATTGGTGCAAACGTTTTCAATCTGGTGCTGGTGAGCGGTGTTTCCGCCACGGTGGCACCCTTTAGCATTCCGCAGAACTCCCTGCTCTTCGGCCACAATGCATCGCTGGTGCTGGAGTTCCCGGTCATGTTCGCCGTGATGCTGCTGCTCACCCTGCCCGCCCTCTTCAAGGGCAAGCTGAGCCGCCCGCAGGGCATTGCGCTGCTGTGCATCTACGCGGCATTCTGTGTGGTGCAGTTCACCATCTGATAAAACGGCAAAAGGCCGACGCAGCACTGCGTCGGCCTTTTGCCGTTTAAGGGTTATTTTTTCAAATGGGAATCCCAGCCGGAAGAGGTGATGACCTGCTGATCCGGTGTGCACCACATGGCTTCCACGCCGTCCAGACTTTCCACGATCTTCATCCCGTCCTCCAGCGGCTGGCAGAACAGGCCGGTGGTCAGGCAGTCGGCAAGGCCGGAGTCGCTGCACAGCACGGTCACGCCGTTAAAGTAGGCGGCGGGAAACAGGGTGTCCGGGTCGATCAGGTGGTGGTAGCGCTTGCCGTCCACCACGTAGTAGCGCTGGTAGTCGCCGCTGGTCACAAGGGCCATATCGCTCATGTTGATGGCACCGTCCAGCATGGAATCCGAGGTGTATACATCCGAAGAGCTCCACGGGTTTTCCACGCCGCCGGTCCACTGGCTGCCGTCCGGTTTTACACCAATGGCGCGCAGGTTGCCGCCCACGCTCACCAGAGCGCTGGTCAGGCCGCGGGCCTCGGCAGCCTGACACACCATTTCCACGGCGTAGCCCTTGCCCACGCTGCCCACATCCAGCGACATTTCCGGGTCGGCCAGATAAACGGTCCTGGCATCCGCGTCGATGATCACGTTGTTGATATCACAGTGCTGGGCGGCTGCTTCCAGCTCTTCCATAGTGGGCAGTTTGTTGTCGGCATCCGTCTCGGTGGCTTCGGCAGCTTCGCGGTAATTGTGCCAGATATTCAGCACGCTGCCCATGGCAATGTTCAGCTTGCCGTTGGTGGTCTGGTACATCTGGTCGGCCAGCTCCAGCATGGAGAGGATGCGGTCGTCCACCTCCACCGGAGCGCTGCCGGCATTGTCGTTGATGGTCTTGACGTTGGTCACGCCGGGGTAATCGTTGTAGATATCATACAGCTGGTTATAGGTAATAAGGTCTGCGTGCAGGGCATCCATCTGGGTGTTGAATTCTTCCTCGCTCTCGCAGTAGGCGATCACCTGCGTTACGGTATCGAACACATCATAAAAAACGGTGGAATAGCGGGTAAGCTCTTTCTTTTTGGAGGCACAGCCTGCCAGCAGGCTCAGGCAGAGCACCCCGGCCAGCAGGGCGCTGACGAAACGTTTTGCGCGGGTCTTCATACGGTGTGGTTCTCCTTTGCGGCGGTAAAAGCGGCGTGCTCCTCCTGCAGGTGGGCCAGCAGATCGCCGAACACCCAATTGCGGTTGGAGGGGGTGACAAGAGCCTTGAGCGGCACGGTGACCTGTGCCTGCTTCATCAGATCCAGCAGGGTGTCCACATCCTTCTCCTTGAAGTTGGCCAGAACCACTGCCGGCGGGTAGGCACCCGGTTCCAGCACCAGCGTGCGGGCGGCCTTGGTCTCCACCTCGCCCAGCAGCTGTGCCACGGTCTTGCCCGCATCGGCAGGGGAGACGAGCAGCAGCTTCATGCCAAAAGCAGGAGCCATGCCTTCCAGCTTGCCGCGGTCGGCGGGGGAAAGGTTCCAGCCCAGAACCAGCGGGACACCGGCGTTCTGATTGCGTGCGATATGTGCTTTCATAAAAAAACCTCATTTCAGGGTGGATTGCAAATACACTATAGTATAACACAAATACGCAAAAAATGGAATGCCGGGGGGGGGCCGGTACTACCGGGAAAAGTTTCAGAGAATTTCGAGCAAAGGCAACAAAAATTAGAAGAAATTACAAGGCAAATTTCAGTGCAGGTGAAGATTGTATGCAGAAAATAGAGGTGCTATACTAAAAATGCGAGACATAAGTCTCAGAAATTTAACAGAAAGCAGAGGTTTTGAGGATGAAAAAACAGAAGATACGGCTCATCAGTGCAGTGCTTGCGGCATGCATGATGGCATCTGTCCTTCCGGTCAATGCACTTGCTCTGGGGGGGGGGTACGCCTGAAAATGGCGTAACTGCGAAGGAAGATACAGCAGCCAAAACGATCACGCTTACAGGCACGACCACCATCACCGAAGGCGGCAATTACGAGATCCCGGCGGGGCCCTATACCGGTAGAATTGTGATCGATGTAACCGATACGACACAGCCGGTGAATATTGCCATTAAAGGTAATATTACATTCAACGGTCCTGATCCTTTTATCGATGTGGAAAATGCAGGAATCGTAAATATTAAGAGTGAAGCCAATTATGAAGTTGACTGTGCAACGCATGGAAAACACTTCATAATGATATATTCTCCGTCAGCACAGGTGACAATTGAAAAAGGTAAATACACAGCGAATGACCTCAATGTAGGCATGGTTTCTGCAGGTACACTTACGGTAAATGACGCAGAAATGGAATCGAAAGTTTACTGTTTGACAGCTTCAGCTTCTGGAAGGGTGATTATTAACGGGGGTAAGTATACACATTACAACCCGAATGCCAATAGAGCTGTTTTTTGGATTTTTAATGGTGGCCACATGACGTTGAACGATGTTACAGCGACCTCCGAGGAACCTGTTATCATTAACAGTACCGGCACGGTGGACGTCAATGGCGGCAACTTCAAAACCACCGGCACAAAAAGCTGCTTTGTCAACAGCTCTGCAAACCTGACCATTAACAAGGGCAGCACAACAGAGGGAACCTTTGTGTCTGAGCGTGCCAGCTGCATCAACAACAAATGGGGTCTTGTGGAGATCAACGGCGGCACCATTACCTCGGGCGCAGACTGCACCATCGAAAACCGCGGCAGCCTGCGTATGAACGACGGTACGGTCGCCAGCACGAATCCAGATGCCGCGGTCATTGACTGCACCGGAAATTACGGCGGTACGTGGATCAACGGCGGCACCATCAAGGGCGGCCAAGACGGCATCCTTCTGAAGGATCTTGGCAGCTCCGAAGTGACCCTGACGCAGGCGACCTTTGAGAACAACACCAACAATGTCCATCTGTGCGATGGCCAGAAAATCGACATCAAAAAGACCTTTACCGGTACGGCAACGATCCTGACCGACGATGCAGACATTGGTCGTCGGATCACGCTGGAAAATGAGGATCTCAGCTATCAGAACAAGCTGAAACTCGTCAGCAGGAATTCCGGCTACATCATCGGCTATAAGCGCGGCGATGATGGCGTGGAATACCGCTATCTGGCAGATGCCAACGGCAACATCGTCAACGCTGTAAATGCGAAGGCAACCGCTGACCTCGGTGCCGGGGAGCAGGAGCTGGATACTGCCACCGTTGTGCCGGAACACACCACCGTGACCGTGACGGCAGACATCCCGGAGGGCGCAGAGTTCCTCGGCTGGAGCGCCGTGCGTGCCGACGGCAGAGAGCTGAATCTGGGCGATGATCAGACCGAACACTTTGAGATGCCCGGTTGCAACGTGACCGTCGAAGCGCTGTATCAGGGTGGAAATGTTGACATCGACAACCCGAGCGGCGGCGGCAGCAGCGATGTGGTGACCGGCATTGCGGCTGTTGCGCTGACCGGTGCAGCCGTGTGGAGCATTTACGAAACCGGAACCGGCATCTATCGCGTGCTGAATATGCCCGGTGTCCCCATGCCCTCCAACCGCGCCGGTCTGGCGACCCTGATCTGGGAAAAGGCCGGCTGCCCGGAACCGCAGACGGTGAAGAGCTTCAGCGACATCGATGACGCCGACCTTCATCTGCGGCAGGCTGCCAGCTGGATGGAAGAGCAGGGTCTGATGGACGATGTGAAGGAAAACGAGTTCCGCCCCTATCGCTATGTGACCAAGCTCCAAACCTGCCTTGTCTGGGATAAGGCCAAGGAAGAGAGCCTGATCTCCTGAAAAAGTAGATCATTCTTGTAACAAGCCCCGGGGTGACCGCAAGCGCCCCGGGGTTGTTTTTTTCACAGGAAAAGGGGCAGAACCGGAAGATGCAGTGTGAAAAAGCAACGAGGAAGATCCCGCAGGATCTTCCTCGTTGCAAACACAAAATAATAATTCCGCAGAGGATATTTCAAATCATCAGTTCAGTTTCTTGCCGAAGAACTCCACTTCCTTGCCAATGAACTGCATCAGCTCGTCGAACTGATCGGGGGTCAGGCTCTGGGCACCATCGCACTTTGCCTTGGCGGGGTTGTTGTGCACTTCGATCATCAGGCCGTCGGCACCGGCAGCAACAGCGGCCTTTGCCAGATCCGGCACCATCCATGCGTGGCCGCAGGCATGGCTGGGGTCCACAATAACGGGCAGGTGGGTCATCTTGTGCAGCATCACCACACCGGCAAGGTCGAGGGTGTTGCGCATGCTGGTCTCAAAGGTGCGGATGCCGCGCTCGCAGAGGATGACGTTCTCGTTGCCCTCAGCCATGATGTACTCGGCGCTCATCACGAACTCTTCCAGCGTATTGGCAAGGCCGCGCTTGAGCAGCACCGGCTTCTTCTGACGGCCGACGGCCTTGAGCAGCTCAAAGTTCTGCATGTTGCGGGCACCCACCTGAATGAGGTCTACATTCTCGAACAGGGGCAGGTGCTCGGTGTTCATGATCTCGGTCACGATGGGAGCACCGGTGGCGCGGCGTGCCAGCTTGAGCAGGTCGAGGCCCTCGCTGCGCATACCCTGAAAGGAGTAGGGCGAGGTGCGGGGCTTGAATGCGCCGCCGCGCAGCAGGGAAGCACCCGCAGCCTTCACGCGCTGTGCGCAGTAGGTGATCTGCTCCTCGCTCTCAATGCTGCAGGGGCCTGCAATGACCGCAAAGTTTCCGCCGCCGATCTTTACGCCGTCCACATCGATCACGCTGTCGTCCGGGTGGAACTTGCGGTTGGCCTTCTTATAAGGCTCGGTCACGCGGCGGCAGGTCTCCACCACCGGGTTTGCCAGCACCCAGCTCTCGGCCACGGCCTTGGTGTCGCCGATCAGGCCCAGAATGTGGCTCTCACTGCCCTTGGAATCGTTGATCTGCAGGCCCATATCCTGCAGTTCGTGGCAGAACTCGCGTACCTGTACCTCAGGTGCGTCCTGTTTGAGTACGATGATCATAGTGCTTTGTCTCCTTTGCCTTATCGTGTGAAACGGCGAGGGAGACCGGCTCCTTTGCCGCAGCTTGCAGTGTCAAACTTCAGGGTTCTGAAGTGTGTGACGCTATGATATCACTTCAGGAAACTGAAGTCAAGAGAATTTTGAATTTTTTTGAAGAAAGTGGTAGAATAGAAAAGAACCCTCTCAGTCATTGCTGCGCAATGACAGCTCTCCCGAAGGGCGAGCTTTTTACTGCTTTCTATGGGGCATTACTTCACGGTGAAAGAGGATCTGCCAGTTACCGCGCATAAGCTCCCCCTTTTGGGGGAGCTGGACGCGAAGCGGCCTGAGAGGGTTCAATACAAGCAAAGGGGATATCAGAGATGGGAAAAGAAGCAAAAACCAATGCCATGCGCATTCTGGAGCGCGAGAAGGTGCCCTACACCGCCCACGAGTACGCTCATGAAGAGGGCGTTGCCGTGGCAGGTGTGGATGTGGCAGGCAGCATGGGCGAAGACCCTGCCTGCGTGTATAAGACGCTGGTGACGCAGGGCAATAGCAAAAACTATTTTGTGTTCGTCATTCCGGTGGCAGCAGAGCTGGACCTGAAAGCCGCTGCCCGCAGTGTGGGCGAAAAAAGCGTTGCCATGATCCATGTGGCCGATATCAACAAGGTCACCGGCTATGTGCGCGGTGGCTGCAGCCCGGTAGGCATGAAAAAGCAGTATAAGACTGTGTTCGATGAGAGCGTGCTGACGCAGGAGAAGGTCTATGTCTCCGGCGGGCGCATCGGCACGCAGGTGTGCTGTGCCCCGGCGGACCTCATCCGCGCTGCACGGGCAATTACAGCAAAAATTATTTTTTAAAAAAGTCCGTCTATTGTACAAAAAGTTAACGCATCCTATTTACATAAAATATACTTAAACTATAAGTCATACTTAAAAAGAAAAACAATGTCGAAACTGCACAAAACTTTTGAAAGTTTTTTGACGGCATGAAAACACAAGGTAGAATTTGTGGGAACACTCTTTTCAAAGATGTTTTTTTGCCGTAAACTGTATGTAGTACAGGGACGGCGGCCCGCAGAAAGGGCTTTTCCGCCGCCTGAAAACGCAAGCACAAGGAACTGCGGAGGAGAACTTCAATGATGAAGATGCTGCCGGGTCTCATGGGTCGAAACAACATTCGGGCATGTCAGGGGCATCGTGCAACTTTGTGCAAAGCGTCGGGAGAGCATACGCAGAATTAAAGGCCGTGGTACGGGTGTACCGCAGCCTTTTTTGTTTGTCGGTTGAGAAAGAGAGGTTTGGATATGGTTCGTAAAGTGGCTGTGATCATGGGTTCTGACAGCGATTGGCCGGTGGTAAAGGGCGCATGTGCCCAGCTGAAAGCGCTGGACATCCCTTTTGAGGCGCACATCCTTTCGGCACACCGCACCCCTGCCGGGGCAGCGGAGTTTGCCAAAAGCGCCCGTGCCAACGGCTTCGGCGTGATCCTGTGCGCAGCAGGCATGGCAGCACATCTGGCGGGTGCCTTTGCTGCCAACACCACCCTGCCGGTGATCGGCATTCCCATGAAGGGCGGTGCCATGGACGGCATGGATGCCCTGCTTGCCACGGTGCAGATGCCCAGCGGCATCCCGGTGGCAACGGTGGCTCTGAACGGTGCCAAGAACGCCGCATGGCTGGCTGCGGAAATTCTGGCTTTGAGCGACGACGCTCTGGCCGAAAAGCTGGCAGCAGAGCGCACCGCCATGGCCGCACAGATCGCTGCCAAAGAGGAAAAATTGCAGAACGAACTGAACGAGCTGTAAGACGCGGACCCTCTCCGTCACGCCTGCGGCGTGCCACCTCTCCCGAAGGGCGAGGTCTTACGCCATCTGACGGGAAAGCGGTATAAAAGCTCCCCCCTCGGGGGAGCTGGCATTGCGGAGCAATGACTGAGAGGGTTTCAGAGCGAAAAAGGAGAACCAATGTCTGATTTTGCATATCCGCTGCACGAAGAATGCGGCGTTTTCGGCATTTACGACCGTGCCGGTACCGAGGATGTGGCCGCTGCGGCCTACTCGGCTCTGTATGCCCTGCAGCACCGTGGTCAGGAGAGCTGCGGCATCGCCGTGAACGATGATGGCGTGATCAACGGCCACCGCGACCTCGGCCTTGTGAACGAGGTGTTCACCCCGGCGGTGCTGGCAAGCATTTCCAGGCCCACCGCTCATATGGCGACCGGCCATGTGCGCTATGCCACTGCTGGCAGCCGCGTGCGGGCCAACGCACAGCCCATGATCGTGCGCCATGGCCGCGGCACCATGGCACTGTGCCACAACGGCAACCTGACCAACGCCATCGAGCTGCGCCGCCAGCTGGAAAATGAAGGTGCCATCTTCCACGGCTCCTCCGATACCGAGGTGATCTGCTACCTGATCACCCGCAACCGCCTGCGCATGGGCAGCATCGAGACCGCCATCAGCAAGACGATGGATGTGCTGGAGGGTGCCTACAGTCTGGTGATCATGTCGGCCACCAAGCTCATTGCAGTGCGTGACCCCCGCGGCTACCGGCCCCTGTGTATCGGCACCTTGCCCGGCGGCGGCTACGTATTTGCCAGCGAGAGCTGTGCACTGGATGCCGCCGGTGCCACTCTGCTGCGGGATGTGGAGCCCGGCGAGATCGTGGTGGCAGACGCAAAAACCGGTGAGCTGCGCAGCATCAAGGATCATTGCGGCCGGCCGGACACCCAGATGTGCGTGTTCGAGTTCATCTATTTCTCCCGCCCGGACAGCATCATCGAGGGCAGCTCGGTGCACGAGGCCCGCAAGCAGGCCGGCCGGTTCCTTGCACAGGAACACCCCGTGGAAGCGGACGTGGTCATCGGCGTGCCGGATTCCGGTCTGGATGCAGCTCTCGGCTACTCGCAGGAGAGCGGCATCCCCTATGGCATCGGCTTTATTAAAAATAAGTACATCGGCCGCACCTTCATTCAGGGCAGCCAGAAGCAGCGCGAGAACAGCGTGCGCATCAAGCTGAACGTCGTTTCCAGCACGGTCAAGGGCAAGCGCGTGGTGCTGGTGGATGACTCCATCGTGCGCGGCACCACATCTGCCCGCATCATCAAGCTGCTGCGGGACGCCGGTGCCACCGAGGTGCACTTTATGGTGTCGGCACCGCCGTTCAAGTACCCCTGCTACTTCGGCACTGACATCCCGGATCAGAAGCTGCTGGTGGCCACCGGCCGCACGGTCGAGCAGATCAATGAAGTGATCGGGGCCGATACGCTGGGCTACCTTTCCACTGAGCATGTTGTCCAGCTTGCAAAGAACGCAAAATGCGGATTCTGCACCGCCTGCTTTACCGGCGAATATGCCGTGAAGCCGGACGAGGTGCTTTCCACCGATATTCACGAACGCCACCTGAACGACCGTCCCAAGGACGAGAAAAAGTTAGGAGAGTAAGACCATGGAAAAAAGCTATTCTGAAAGCTATGCAGCCGCCGGTGTGGATATCACCGCCGGTTATCGTTCTGTTGAACTGATGAAGCAGTATGTGGCCCGCACCATGAACGAGCACTGCATTGGCGGTCTGGGCGGCTTTGGTGGCCTGTTTGAGCTGGACTGCACCGGCTACAAGCACCCGGTGCTGATCTCCGGCACCGACGGCGTGGGCACCAAGCTGAAAATTGCCATGATCATGGACAAGCATGATACCATCGGCATCGACTGCGTGGCTATGTGCGTGAACGATGTCATCTGCGCCGGTGCAAAGCCGCTGGTGTTCCTGGATTACATCGCCTGCGGCCGCAACATTCCCGAGAAGATCGCAGAGATCGTCAAGGGCGTGGCCGAGGGCTGCGTGCAGGCCGACTGCTCTCTGGTGGGCGGCGAGACCGCCGAGCACCCGGGCATGATGCCGGAGGAGGAGTACGATCTGGCCGGTTTCACCGTGGGTGTCGTGGATAAGGAAAAGATCCTGAGCAACGAGACCATGGCAGCCGGTGATGTGATCCTTGCCCTGCCTTCCACCGGTGTGCACTCCAACGGTTTCTCGCTGGTGCGCAAGATCTTTGACATTGACGCAAACCCCGATGTGCTGCACACTGCCCCTGCAGAGCTGGGCGGCAAGACGCTGGGCGAGGCCCTGCTGGCTCCCACCAAGATCTACGTCAAGCCTGTGCTCAAGGTGCTGGAAGAGGTGGATGTGAAGGGCATTTCCCACATCACCGGCGGCGGCTTCTATGAGAACATCCCCCGCAGCCTGAAAAAGGGCTGCTGCGCACGCATCAACAAGGCAGATGTCCGCACCCCGGCTCTGTTCCAGCTGATGCAGAAGACCGGCAATATCTCCGAGCACGATATGTTCAACACCTTCAACATGGGCGTTGGCATGGTGCTCACCGTCCCCGCAGAGCAGGCCGACAAGGCACTGGACATCCTGCACGCAAATGGCGAGCCGGAAGCTTACCGTCTGGGCGTTATTGCAGAAGGTGAGGGCGTGGAGCTGTGCTGAACATTGCAGTTTTAGTCTCCGGCGGCGGCACCAACCTGCAGGCTCTGCTGGACAGCGAAGCCCGGGGCGAGAACCCCAACGGCAGGATCACCCTTGTGGTGGCCTCCAAGCCCGGTGTCTATGCGCTGGAACGGGCCGCAAAGGCCGGTGTGGAAGGCTGCGTGGTGCGCCGCAAGGATTACGCCAGTAGTGAGGATTTTGACGCAGCTCTGCTGAAAAAGTTGAAAGACCACAACATCGATCTGGTGGTGCTGGCAGGCTTTCTGTCCGTGCTGGGGCCCAGTGTCATTGAAGCGTATCCCCGCCGCATCCTGAATGTGCACCCGGCACTCATCCCGTCTTTCTGCGGGCCCGGCATGTACGGTCTGCGTCCGCATGAGGCGGCTCTGGCCCGGGGTTGTAAGGTGACCGGTGCCACCGTCCACTTCGTGAACGAAGAGTGCGACGGCGGGCCCATCCTGCTGCAGAAGGCCGTGGACATCCTGCCCGGCGACACCCCCGAGGTGCTGCAGAAGCGTGTGATGGAGCAGGCCGAGTGGAAGCTGCTGCCCAAGGCGGTGGCTATGGTGTGCAGCGGAGAAATTGAGTGAAAACTCCTTCCGTCACGCCTGACGGCGTGCCACCTCCCTCAAGGAGGGAGGCAAGGCTCCCTCTCCGAGGGGGCTGTCGCTGCAGGCGACTGGGGGAGTTCCGTAATAGGAGAATTTGACATGGAAAAGATCAACCTGAACGAGTATCTGGCATCCAACGAGTATCCCGGCCGCGGCATTGCTGTGGCAATGGCTCCGGATGGCCGCCAGATGTTCATTGGCTACTTTATCATGGGCCGCAGCGAGAACAGCCGCAACCGCGTGTTTGACCCCGTGCCCGAGCGCGGCGGCATCTGCACCATCGCAGCGGACCCCGCAAAGCTGGAGGACCCCAGCCTCATTATTTACAATCCGGTGCTGACGCTGGGCAAGACCCATATCGTCACCAACGGCGACCAGACCGATACCATTTATGACCTGATGAGTCAGGGCAAGAGCTTTGCCGATGCCCTGCGCACCCGCACCTTTGAGCCGGACGGCCCCAACTACACCCCCCGCATCTCCGCTGTGGTGTACGCCGACGGCAGCTATCAGATGAGCATTCTCAAGTCTGCGGACGGCAATGGCGACAGTGTGCAGCGCTATTTCTTTGATTACCCGCAGCCCGTTGCAGGCGAGGGCCATTTCATCAGCACCTACAAGCACAACGGAAATCCCATTCCCAGCTTTGAGGGTGAGCCGCTGCGCTTTGCCTGCCCCCGCACCATCGGCGATTTTGCACAGGGTCTGTGGAGCAGCCTGAACCCGGACAACAAGGTGAGCCTGTTTGCCCGGGTCATTGATCTGGACTCCGGCGAGACCGGCGACATGATCTTTAACAAGTACGATGCCGTGTGCAGCGATCTGGACGACCCTGAGGAGCCGGAGCTGCTGCCTGAGGAGCTGGAACTGCTCAAAAAGCTTGACGCAGAGGAAAAACAGGACTAAAACAATAGAGAAATAAGGAGGATGCACCAATGAACGAACTGGCACTGAAGTACGGCTGCAACCCCAACCAGAAGCCCAGCCGCATTTATATGGAAGATGGCTCTGACCTGCCGGTCACTGTGCTGAACGGCAAGCCCGGCTACATCAATTTTCTGGACGCGCTCAACTCCATCCAGCTGGTCAAGGAGCTGAAAGCTGCCTGTGGTCTGCCCGCAGCAGCTTCCTTCAAGCACGTTTCCCCGGCAGGCGCAGCGCTGGGGCTGCCTCTGACCGATGTGGAACGCAAGATGTACCACATTGCCCCGGATATGGAGCTGTCGCCGCTGGCAAATGCCTATGCCCGTGCACGCGGTGCGGACCGCATGTCCTCCTTTGGCGACTGGATCGCCCTTTCGGACATCTGCGATGTGCCCACCGCAAAGCTGATCCAGCACGAGGTGTCCGACGGCATCATCGCCCCGGGCTACGAGCCGGAGGCACTGGCTATCCTGTCCGGCAAGAAAAAGGGCAACTACAATGTGGTCGCCATCGACCCGGCCTACAAGCCCGCTCCCATCGAGCACAAGCAGGTGTACGGCATCACCTTTGAGCAGGGCCGCAACGAGCTGGTCATCAACGCCGACACCATGCTGAACAACTGGGTCACTGAGAACAAGGATGTGACCGAAGAGCAGAAGCGTGATCTGGTCATTGCACTCATCACCCTGAAGTATACTCAGTCCAACAGCGTGTGCTACACCTATCATGGTCAGACCATCGGCGTGGGCGCAGGCCAGCAGAGCCGCATCCACTGCACCCGTCTGGCAGGCCAGAAGGCCGACAACTGGCAGCTGCGCCACATGGACAAGGTACTCAACCTGCCCTTCCGCGACGATGTGGCAAAGCCCAACCGCGACAACGCCATTGATGTTTACATCGGCGATACGCCCGAGGATGTGATTGGCGACGATGTGTGGGCCGAGACCTTTACCGAGCAGCCCGCCCCGCTGACCGCTGAGGAAAAGAAGGAATATCTGAGCAAAGTGACCGGCGTGTGCCTTGGCTCGGATGCCTTCTTCCCCTTTGGCGACAACATCGAGCGTGCCCGCCGCTCCGGCGTGACCGCCATCGTGCAGCCCGGCGGCTCCATCCGCGACCAGCAGGTCATTGACACCTGCAACAAGTACGGCATCGCAATGGCCTTCTGCGGCCTGCGGCTGTTCCATCACTGATAGTACGGCACAGCGGAAGCTTCCTCCTCGGACACGAATCGGGCCATTCCATCGCCCGCCCTGCGGCCTGCGGCGGCAGGGTCCCACCCCGGCGGACGGTCCTCGGAGAAACTTCCGCCGTGCCGATGCATAGAGAAGGTGCAATTATGAAGAAAAAAATTCTGGTTGTCGGCGGCGGCGGCCGCGAGCACGCCATCATCAAGGCACTGAAAAAAAGCCCTGACTGCGGCGAGATCTGGTGCGCACCCGGCAATGGCGGCATCAGCTATGACGCAAAGTGCAAAAACATCAGGTCTACCGATGTGGACACCATGGTGGGCTTTGCCGTAGAAGAAAAGTTCGATTACGTTGTGGTGGCGCAGGACGATCCGCTGGCTCTGGGCATGGTGGATGCGCTGGCAGCAGTGGGCATCCCGGCCTTTGGCCCGGATAAGGCCGCTGCCCGCATCGAGGCCTCCAAGGTGTTCTCCAAGGACCTGATGAAGAAATACGGCATCCCCACCGCAAAGTACGAGACCTTTGACGACCCCGCCAAGGTCATGGAGTACATCAAGGCCGAGGGCAAGTACCCGGTGGTCATCAAGGCCGACGGTCTGGCACTGGGCAAGGGCGTGCTCATCTGCGAGAACGAGCAGCAGGCTGCGGACGGCGTGAAGGAGATCATGCTGGATAAGAAATTCGGCGCATCCGGCAACCATGTGGTGGTGGAGGAATTCCTCACCGGCCCCGAGGTCAGTGTGCTGAGCTTTACGGACGGCAAGGTGGTCAAGCCCATGGTGTCCAGCATGGATCACAAGCGTGCCAACGACCACGACACCGGCCTGAACACCGGCGGCATGGGCACCATTGCTCCCAACCCCTACTACACCCCGGAAGTGGCCGCTGAGTGCATGGAGAAAATTTTCCTGCCCACCATCAAGGCCATGAACGCCGAGGGCTGCCCCTTCAAGGGCTGCCTCTACTTCGGCCTGATGCTCACCCCGGACGGCCCGAAGGTCATCGAGTACAACTGCCGCTTTGGTGACCCCGAAACGCAGGTGGTGCTGCCCCTGCTGGAAGGCGACCTGCTGCACATCATGCAGGCCTGCACCAACGGCACGCTGGAAAACGAGGAGGTCAAGTTCTCGGACGGTGCTGCCGCCTGCGTCATTCTGGCTTCCGGCGGCTACCCGGTGGCTTACGAGAAGGGCAAGCCCATCACAGGCCTTGTGGACGGCCAGCTGCCCGGCGAGGAGAATGTAACGGTCTACCACTCCGGCACCGCCATCACCGAGGACGGCACCCTTGTCACGGCCGGCGGCCGTGTGCTGGGTGTCACCGCCACCGGCCCGCGGCTGACCAATGCGCTGAGCCATGCCTATGAGGCGGCAGAGAAGATCAGCTTTGAAAAGCTGCACAAGCGCAGCGATATCGGCCTGCGCGCGCTGAAGGCACTGGCAGAGAAGGAATAAAAATCGCCAAGATCATCTTGAATAAACTCCCCCAGTCACGGCTGCCGCCGTGCCAGCCCCCTCGGGGATGGGGCCTTTGGCAAAAACGGGAAGCCTGCCGGACTGTCAAAGCCTCCCTCCATGAGAAAGACTTCCCCCGGCCGGGGGAAGATGTCACGCAAGTGACAAAAAGGGGAGCAGTGGCATCGCGCAGCGATGACGGAAGAAGTTTACTCAGGCGAAAAAGTTGAAATAAAAACGAATCATAAGGGGGAACCTACCCAATGGTCTATCGTATTTATGTGGAAAAAAAGCCCGGCTTTGATGTGGAAGCCACCGGCCTGAAAAATGAGCTGACCAGCCTGCTGGGCATCCAGTCGCTTACCGGTCTGCGTCTGCTGAACCGCTACGATGTGGAAGGCATCGACGAAGCGCTGTTCAACCAGTGTGCAAACACCGTGTTCAGTGAGCCGCCGGTGGATAACACCTATGCCGAGCTGCCCGCCAGCGACGGCGTGTCCTTTGCAGTGGAATATCTGCCCGGCCAGTTCGACCAGCGCGCAGACTCTGCTGCCGAGTGCATCCAGCTCATCAGTCAGGGCGAGCGCCCGCTGGTGCGCTCTGCCCGCGTCTATCTGCTGGAAGGTGCCCTGACCGACGAGCAGGTGGCCGAGATCAAGAAATACGTCATCAACCCGGTGGAGGCCCGCGAGGCTTCGCTGGACACCAAGCAGACCCTGAAAATGGAGTACCCCGTGCCCGCCCCGGTCAAGGTTCTGGAGGGCTTCAACCAGCTGGACGAAGAGCAGCTGAAAAAGTTCATTGCGGACAACGGTCTTGCCATGGATCTTGGAGATATCGAGTTCTGCCAGAAGTATTTCCGCTCGGAGCACCGCGACCCCACCATCACCGAGATCAAGATGATCGACACCTACTGGTCCGATCACTGCCGCCACACCACCTTCGGCACCATTCTGGATGATGTGCAGATCGACGATGCCGTGGTGCAGAAGGCCTTTGACCGCTACATGGCCATGCGCGCCGATCTGGGCCGGGAGAACAAGCCCCGCTGCATGATGGACCTTGCCACCATCGGTGCCAAGGAGCTGAAGAAGCAGGGCATCCTGAAAAATCTGGACGAGTCCGACGAGATCAACGCCTGCACCGTCAAGATCAAGTGCGATGTGAACGGCAAGGACGAGGACTGGCTGTTCCTGTTCAAGAACGAGACCCACAACCACCCCACCGAGATCGAGCCCTTCGGTGGTGCGGCTACCTGCATCGGCGGTGCCATCCGTGACCCGCTGTCCGGCCGCAGCTACGTCTATCAGGCCATGCGCGTCACCGGCGCAGGCAACCCGCTCAAGCCGGTCAGTGAGACCCTGCCCGGCAAGCTGCCCCAGCGCAAGCTGGTGACCACCGCAGCTGCCGGCTATTCCTCCTACGGCAACCAGATCGGCCTTGCTACCGGCCAGGTGGATGAGATCTACCACCCCGGCTATGTGGCAAAGCGCATGGAGATCGGTGCCGTTGTAGGCGCTACTCCCGCTTCCCACGTCCGCCGCGAGTGCCCCGCCCCCGGCGATGTCATCGTTCTGCTGGGCGGCCGCACCGGCCGTGATGGTGTGGGCGGTGCTACCGGTTCTTCCAAGGCCCACAAGCTGGACAGCCTTGAGCACTGCGGTGCCGAGGTACAGAAGGGCAACGCTCCCATCGAGCGCAAGCTGCAGCGCCTGTTCCGCCGCGAGGATGCCTGCAGGATGATCAAGCGCTGCAACGACTTTGGCGCAGGCGGTGTGTCCGTTGCCATCGGTGAGCTGGCCGACGGCCTGTACATCGACCTGAACAAGGTCACCAAGAAATACGAGGGTCTGGACGGCACCGAGCTGGCCATCAGCGAGAGCCAGGAGCGCATGGCTGTGGCGCTGGCCCCCGAGGACGTGGACAAGTTCATTGCTCTCGCCAACGAAGAGAACCTTGAGGCCACTCCTGTGGCAAAGGTGACGGCTGAGCCCCGCCTGAACATGGTGTGGAACGGCATGTCCATTGTGAACATCAGCCGCGAGTTCCTGAACTCCAACGGTGCCGAGAAGCACCAGAAGGTCCATGTGGAAAAGGCCACGGTCTGGCAACCCCAGTGGGAGGGCCTGACCTTCAGCCAGAAGATGAAGAACATGGTGGGCGATTTGAACGTCTGCAGCAAGAAGGGCCTGTCTGAGCGGTTCGACTCCACCATTGGTGCCGCCACCGTGCTCATGCCCTTTGGCGGTGCCTATCAGCTGACCCCGCAGAACGCCATGGTAGCAAAGCTGCCGGTGGACGGCGAGACCAGCACCTGCTCCGGCATGGCATGGGGCTTCAACCCCTTCCTGATGAGCGCAGACCAGTACAAGGGCGCTCAGATGGCTGTCATCGAGAGCGTTACCAAGCTGGTGGCCTCCGGCTTCCGCTATGAGGATGCTTACCTCACCTTCCAGGAATATTTCGAGCGTCTGGGCACCGCCCCGGAGCGCTGGGGCAAGCCGCTGGCCGCTCTGCTGGGTGCACTGGATGCTCAGATGGGTCTGGGCATTGCATCCATCGGCGGCAAGGACAGTATGTCCGGCTCCTTTGAAAAGCTGGATGTGCCTCCCACGCTGGTCTCCTTTGCAACCGCCATCGGCAAGGCAAACAAGGTGGTCTCCACCGAATTCAAGAAGCCGGAGAGCACGGTGGTGCTGGTACGGCCTATCATCGACCCCGAGACCGGCTGCCCCAACTTCTTCTCCCTGAAGGCCAACTACAAGATCGTGGAGGACATGATCGAAGAGGGCATGGTGGCATCCGCCTGCTCTGTGGGCTACGGCGGCATTGCCGAGGCTCTGTTCAAGATGGGCCTTGGCAACCACATCGGCTTCAAGATGCGTGCGGATAAGACCACCCATGAGATGTTCCAGCCCATGTATGGCTCCATTGTTCTGGAAATGGTGTCCGATTCTCCCGCCGGTGAGATCCTGGGCGAGACCACCAAGGAATACGTCTTTGAAGCCTGCGGCGAAAAGCTGGATATGGCCCAGCTGCAGGAGATCTGGGAAGGCAAGCTGGAGCCGGTGTACCCCTACCGCAAGGCAGGCCCCACTGTGGAAAAGATCAACGGCAGCCTGACCGCACCCGCCGCACCCAAGATCGGCGTGGCAAAGCCTAAGGTCATCATTCCGGTGTTCCCGGGCACCAACTGCGAGTACGACACCGCCAAGGCCTTTGCCCGCGCCGGTGCTGACCCGGAGATCCTGGTCATCCGAAACCTGACCCCCGCCGATGTTGCCGAGAGCTGTAAGGCACTGGTCAAAGCGATCGATAACAGCCAGATCGTCATGCTGCCCGGCGGCTTCTCCGGCGGCGACGAGCCGGACGGCAGCGCAAAGTTTATTGCCTCCTTCTTCCGCAACCCGGAAGTCACCGAGGCGGTGCGCCGTCTGCTGCAGCAGCGCGACGGCCTGATGCTGGGCATCTGCAACGGCTTCCAGGCTCTCATCAAGCTGGGTCTGGTCCCCTACGGCGATATCCGCCCCATCACTCCCTATGACCCCACCCTGACCTTCAACACCATCGGCCGCCACCAGAGCATGCTGGTGCGCACCCGTATTGCATCCACCGGCAGCCCGTGGCTCTCCAAGTGCGAGGTGGGCGAACAGTTCACCGTTGCCATCAGCCACGGCGAGGGCCGCTTCGTGGCTCCGCAGGAGGTGCTGGACACCCTCATGAAGAATGGCCAGATCGCCACCCAGTATGTGGACATCGAGGGCAACCCCACCATGGATCAGAGCTATAACCCCAACGGCTCTGTGCTGGCGATCGAAGGCATCACCAGCCCGGATGGTCGTGTGTTCGGCAAGATGGGCCACTCGGAGCGCAGCGGCGAGTACCTGTACAAGAACGTTACCGGTGACAAATATCAGCCGATCTTTGAGGGCGGCGTGGACTATTTCAAGATTTGATGGTAGAATAGAGAAAAACTCCTTCCGTCATCGCTGATGCGATGCCACCCCCCTCGGAGAGGGAGGCTGAAAGGCCCCCTCCCCGAGGGGGCTGTCGCCGGAAGGCGACTGGGGGAGTCACTTTCAGGAGGAAACAATCAATGTCTCAGCATGATCGTTATATCAGCCCCTTTTCCACCCGCTATTCCTCGGACGAGATGCAGTATATCTTCTCGGACGATAACAAGTTCCGCACATGGCGCCGCCTGTGGGTGGCGCTGGCCCGGGCCGAAATGGAGCAGGGCCTGACCAACATCACCCCCGATATGGTGGCTGAGCTGGAAGCCCATGTGGACGATATCAACTATGAAGTGGCCATCGAGCGCGAAAAGCTGGTGCGCCACGACGTGATGAGCCATGTGTACGCCTACGGCCAGCAGTGCCCCAAGGCGGCCGGCATCATCCATCTGGGTGCCACCAGCTGCTATGTGGGCGACAACACCGACATCATCGTGATGCGTCAGGGTCTGGAACTGGTGCGCAAAAAGCTGATCGGTGTGTTGGCAAAGCTGGGCCGCTTCGCCGAGAAATACAAGGACATGCCCTGCATGGCCTACACTCACTGCCAGCCCGCTCAGCCCACCACCGTGGGCAAGCGCGCCACCCTGTGGGCCAACGAGCTGGTGATGGACCTGCAGGAGATCGACCACCGTCTTGCTGTTCTGCAGCTGCGCGGTGTCAAGGGTACCACCGGCACGCAGGCTTCCTTTATGGAGCTGTTCAAGGGCGATGCCGATAAGATCCGCGCCGTGGATGCTTCCATCGCCAAGGAGATGGGCTTTGCGCCCGAAGCGGTCATCCCCGTGTCCGGCCAGACCTACAGCCGCAAGGTGGATGCCTTCATCCTGAACGCCCTTGCCGGCATTGGCCAGAGCTGCATGAAGTTTGCCACCGACCTGCGTCTGCTGGCTAACTTCAAGGAGATGGAAGAGCCGTTTGAAAAGAACCAGATCGGTTCCTCCGCCATGCCTTACAAGCGCAACCCCATGCGCTGCGAGCGTATCTGCGCACTGAGCCGCTACCTGATGGTAGATGTGCTGAACCCCAGCTTCACCACCGGCACCCAGTGGTTTGAGCGCACGCTGGACGACAGCGCCAACAAGCGTGTCGCCATGGCTGAGGGCTTCCTTGCCACCGACGCTATCCTGAACATCATGCTCAACGTCACCGACGGCATCGTGGTGTATCCCAAGGTGGTGCGCAGCCGTCTGATGGCAGAGCTGCCCTTCATGGCCAGCGAGAACATCATGATGCAGGCTGTGGAAAAGGGCGGCAACCGTCAGGAGCTGCACGAGCGTCTGCGCCAGCACGCCATCGCCGCCGGCAAGCAGATCAAGGAAGAGGGCCTGCCCAACGATATGGTGGACCGCATCGCTGCCGACCCTGCCTTTGGCCTGACCCGCGAGGAGATCGTGGCTGGCCTTGTGCCGGAGAACTTTGTGGGCCGTGCACCGCAGCAGGTGGAGGAGTTCATCGCCAATGTGCTCAAGCCCATCTTCGATGCTAACCCCGATGCCGTGGAGCAGCACGCATCCCTGAGCGTGTAATAGGGCAGGCCATCAGGGAGCTTTCTCCGCGAACAGCGACGGGTTGCGGCACCCAGCATCCGCTTCGCTCTCGCTTGCGTCTTGCTGGCCGCGGCCCCAACAACTTCTCCTTGTTTCTGCCACTGGCAGCAGTCGTCGTTGTTGCAGCACCTTAACGCCACCCTTCGGGGTGGCATTTTTAGTTTAGCATACTTTTTGACGAATTACAACGGGAATCCTTTCACCCGCAGATGTCCGCTGCCACGGTGTAGGTGACGGTATAGTCCAGTACATTGCCGTTCACGGTGCAGTCCTCTTTGCGGGCGATGCGCTCCGCGTCCGGCCATGCGGCGTACAGCGCCTGCAGGCTCTGCAGCCGGGCCAGCGCGGCGGCCTGCGCTTCGGTGCGGTGCAGCGTTTCCGGCTGCTGCACAGAGCGGCAGGTCTCCTCCACAGAGCAGGGCAGGGCAAGGCCCAGCAGCGGCACCTCCGGCTGAAAGTGCCGGAGGATCACCGCCGCATGTTCCGGCGCAGGCGCGGCGGGCAGGGAGAAGGTGTGCCCGAACGCTGTCACCCGGTATGCGCGGGTGCACGCGCCGGTGTACTGCTGCACCGTCTCTTCCAAGGGCACGGTGCGGGTGTCGCTCCACTCAAACTGCGCAACCACCGTTCCGGCGGCGGGCGCAAAGATCAGGGTGCCGTCCCGCTCGGCGCGGGCTGTGCCAATGAGGCCCTGCCCGGCTTCCACCTGCTGGCCCGGCTGCACCAGCATGGTGCCGCTGGTAAGGTTCGTGCGCAGAACAGTGCCGCTGCATCTGGCCCGGATGCCGTGCAGCGTTCCGGCGGCAATGTCCGGCTTGGGCCTGGCCGCGGCGGCTTCCACCACCAGCCGCCCTTTGGCAAAATTCAGGCTGGCCCAGGAGAACTCGCCGCTGTGCAAAAGGGCGTACTCCCCGGCGGTGAGCTTTGCCTCGGTCACAGCCGCACCGGGCTGCAGGCCCGCTTCCCGCAGGACGGCGCAGGCCCGCGCAGCCTGTCCGGTGGTGAGGGAAGAGGTGTCCGCATACCAGACGAACTGCTGTGCAAAGAGCAGCAACGGCACAAACATCGCCAGCCCCGCCCAGAGCCCGGCCCGGCGCAGCAAGGGGCGCAGGCAGAAATACAGCCCCAGCTTCCGGCGGATGCGCAGCCGCACCCGGTGCTTGCGGGCCAGCGCGGCAAGGCGCGGGTACTGCCACGCGGCGCACCGCCCGCCAAACCCTCCCGGCAGGGCCGTTACCCCGTAGGGATGCAGCCCGGCCCGGGCGGCAGCGGTAAGCAGGGCTTCGGTGCTGCCATTGCATGCGGTGAACTCCACCGCGGCCCAAAGGCTTACCGGTTCCATGGGCACCTCCTAGTCATCCGCAAAGTCCGTGCGCACGAACCGCCCCCGCAGGGTCAGGCGGCTGGCGGTAAGGGTGACGATCCTCAGCCCGTCGCCGTAGATGGTCAACCGGCCATGGGGCATCTGCAGGCACAGCCGGTCGGGGCTGTAGGCCAGAATGCGGCAAAAGTGCTCCACCTCCATGCGGCCCCCGCTCAGGTAGACGGCAGGGGCGTGGTAAAAGCCCTGCGGCGGCTGACGGAACAGCAGGGCCAGCCAGCTTTGCGGCCTAAGCCGCTTTTTGCGCTTGGCACACATCCCATTCCCTCCCATCCCGCAGTTCTGCCCGCGGCGCGCTGCTACATATATATGGATGCGGAGGGCTGAGTTATGAATCGAAGCTGGAATTTCCGGCGGGGCGTGCTGCTGGCGCTGGCAGGGTACACGGCGTTTCTGGTGTTTGCCGCGCCGCAGCGCTGTGCCGATGCCCTGCAGGCGGGGCTGCGGCTGTGCGGCGGGCCGCTGCTGGTATCGCTGTTTCCGTTCCTCATCGTATCGGCGCTGGCGGCAGGCTGCGGGGCCGGGCAGTGGCTGGGCTTTGTGTTCCGGCCTGCGGCGCGGCTCATGGGCATCCGGGCAAAGGGTGCGGGCGGCGTGCTGCTCATTGGGGCCTTGGGGGGCTTTGCACCGGCGGCGGTGGCTGCGTCCGAAGCCGTGCGCACCGGTCAGCTCACCTCCCGGCAGGCCTCGGCGCTGCTGCCCGCCTGTGTGTGCAGCGGGCCGTCCTTTGTCATCCTCACGGTAGGGCAGCAGATGCTGGGCAGCCGCGCGGTGGGGGTGCGGCTGTTTGCGGCCCAGCTGCTGGCGGGATACCTCACGGCGGCGCTGCTGTGCCGGATGCAGGGCGGGGCCGGGCAGGCTCCACCCGCGCAGGGGGAGACCATTCAGCTGCCCGCACTGGACGCGGTGATCGCGCGGGCGGCAGTGACCTACCTGAAGCTCTGCGGCTTTGTGCTGTACTTCCGGCTGCTGGCGGCAGGATGCGGGGCATTGCTGCCACAGCCGTGGGCGGCGCTGCCCGCCATGCTGCTGGAAGTGTGTTCCGGCTGCGATCAGGCCGCCCGCACCGGGCTGTGGGCCAGCACGCTGTGCTGTGCGGCGCTCAGTGTGCAGGGGGTGTCGGTGCTTTTGCAGGTGCGCACCATCTGCCCGGCCGAGATCTCGCTGCGGCCTTTGCTGGCAGCGCGGGCGGTGCATCTGCCGCTTTCGGTGGCGCTGTTCTGGCTGGGCAGCACCGTGCCGGTGCAGGCCGTGCAGACCTTTACCACCCTGACCGAACGGGTGGTGGTGCTGCGCCGCGTGCCGCTGGACTGCGCCCTGCTGGCCTTTGCCGTGTGCTGCATCACGGTGGAGGAGTTGGCGAGGAGTTAAGGTGCGGGCTGGGCTGTGGGCTGGGAGTTTCTCCAGCGAATGTCCGGGAAGTGGGGCCCCGTGCGTAAGCACAGGGGCGGAACCGTGGGTTCTGCAACTGCAACGACCGCCGCCAATGGCGGAAACAGGGAGTTGCAGTTGGGGCCGCGGCCAGCGAGACGCAAGCGAATGCGACGCGGCTGCTGGGTGCCGCAACCCGTTGCTGTTCGCGGAGAAAGCTGCCAGCACGCAGCCTATGGCTTCAAGGAACTTTATCAGGTGCTACTGTAGGAGCGTTATCTGAGAAGGTGACTGATTTTTGACGAATGAGCGTGAAAAAAGACACTTTGTCAAGCTGATAAACTGACAACAGCGTGGCAAACAGAGTCACTTTGTCAGCAAGGGTCACTTTGTCAAATTGACAAACAGACAATTATAAACATAGATGCGTTATAATTTCGCCACTTTGTCACTTGTTTCTCCACGGTAGGGCATGGCAGTGAACCAACTGCGTACGTTGCCGCCCTGATTGATCTGGTGCTTTGCAATCTCACCGGATTTTACAAGCTCACTGTACACACGGTTGTAGGTACTGTCGCTGCACCCGATCTCCCGCAGGACGGCGGCGCGCAGCTCGTTGCTGGGCATCGACCCAAGGCGGCTCTCGGACAGAACGTTCAGGATGGCGCTGCGGGTGTCCTGCCGGGTCTCCGCCGTGCGCACCCGCCGCTCCTCAATGAAGTCGGCATCCTTCTTGTCGGTGTAGCCGTCAAACACGGCCCGCGCGGTCTTTACGCCCTCCACCTCCACATCGTCGATGTGCAGCAGCACCGTCTGCTGGGGGCGGGCGTAGCTGTTTTTCTCGTGGCTGAGATAAATTTTGCCGTCGTTCTTGGCGCGGCCCATCATCAGCACGCTGCGGGCCATGTCCCAGATATCCGAGCTGTCGGCCAGACGTGCGCGGCCGGAAACGCCCTGCTTTTTGTTGGAGTGCATCACGATGAGCACCGCGCAGCCCTGCTTTGCGGCAATGGCGCGCAGCGGCAGCAGGGCACTGCGCATCTGGTTGCGGCTTGCCATCTCCACATCGGAGGGCAGAAAGCTCTGCAGCGGGTCCACGATGAGCAGCAGCGGCCCGGCCTTGGCGGCAAAATCCGCCAGTGCCGGATCCTTGAGGGTAAGGGGCTGGCCGGTCTTGCCAAAGTAGTCGTCGGCGGTCAGCACCAGCACCCGGTTCATGTCGGCCCCGGCCGCCAGCAGACGGGCCTTGAGCACCTTGCCGGGGTCGTCCTCGCCCGCAAGCAGCAGCACCTTGCCGGTCTGCTGCGGCGGCAGCGGAAAAAAGCCGGAGGTCTTGCCCGCCGTCACATAGGCAATGAGCTGTGCCTGCCAGATGCCCTTGCCGGTGCCGCCGTCGGCACCCAGCAGCGACACTTCGCCCAGCGGCAGCAGCTGCGGCACCAGCCACGCCACGCTCTGCATGGGCACATCGGCCAGCAGGCCGGGCTGCGCCGCGCTGCCCTCCAGCGCAAGCTTGCGCTGCTTTGCGTCCGCGTTTACGGCTGCCATAAAGGCTGCGGGGTCGGCCTGCCACGCCTGCTTGCAGGTGTTGAGCCATTGATCGATCTTGTAATTGACGGCGGGCAGCTGCATGTTGCAGGCTGCGCCGCGCACGTCGTCCAGCAGGTCTTCCCGTGCATCCGGGTCGGTCTGGTGGAACATTACCGCAAAGGTCAGGCGGCTGAACAGCTGCTGCTCGGTCCTGCAGGCGTCCAGCATGTTCAGAAAGTCTGTGCGGTCCTGAATGGATACTCCCAAAATACATTTCTCCTTTCGCTGTGGTTTATAACTGGAAGCAAAACCAAATGTTGTTGCTATAAGTATAACTCTGAAAAAACAACGTGTCAACAAATAGTTTTTGCGCAAAAAGCCACAGCTTCCGGGGTGAAAATGCACAGGAAAATGGGGAAAGAAAAAGAGAAAGCGGGTACCTTCTCTTGACAAAACTGCAAAAAATAACTATACTACAAATAGAAAAGGTGCTGTCCGCAATGGTCAGCTCCTTCCGGTTAGATCAATAAGAATGACCGCCACGGTTTGGAGACAGGGGCGGTCATTTCTTATTGTTATGGATCTCTTTGAAGATTGCCCATGCGATCTGAAATGTAATCCCAACTGTGCCG
>ENA-UEQI01000037-UEQI01000037.1-human-gut-metagenome-genome-assembly--contig:-NODE-37-length-41187-cov-23.186767_pt1 | contig 41187 bp, 37 predicted proteins | sample MGYA00242946_ERZ507945 | MGnify/ENA primary metagenome ERZ507945 (study PRJEB26167, sample SAMN06115467) | human gut metagenome | host: Homo sapiens | place: China:Guangxi | collected 2016-06-08... | reverse complement strand
ACTTATTTATTCTATCATGCAGAAAGGCTTTTGTCAACTGTTTTTTTACCTTTTTCTTCAAATGCGTTTTCCGTGCAGAGAAACGGCAGAGCAAAGGCGGGAAAAGCCCTGCAGCCATGCAGGCACGGCAAAGTCGGAGAAAAAAGCCAGCCGGAAGAAATTGATAGGCAAATTGCAAGAAAAACTCGGGACAATATGTGAAAAGTGCAAGACTTTTTGTCTCTGCATTGAAAAACGCAGTAAGGCGTGATATATTAAAAACGCAACAAAGTGCAACAAAATGGATAGCGCTTTTGTCACTCTGTGGCAAATCAGGCGGGATAAGTAGAAAAAGAAAGGCATAGCGACAAACCATGACGATTCAGGAATGCTATAGACAGATGGGCGCAAATTATGAGGACGTGCTCAAGCGGCTTTACAACGAAGGCATGATCTGCAGATTTACGCTGATGTTTTTGAACGACGACAGCTATCCGAAACTGGAGCAGGCATTGAAGGAAGGAAATGTGAAGGAAGCATTCCGTGCGGCACACACGCTCAAGGGCGTGTGCCAGAACCTGGGCTTTACCAACCTGTATCAGCCCACCTACGATTTGACCGAGGTGCTGCGCACAGGCACACTGGAAGGTACCAAGGAGCTGTTTGACAGCGTGACCTGCCAGTACAAAATCACCATCAATGCGATCCGTGCGCTCCAGTAAGCCCCGCATTTGGCTCGATCTCCAAACGGCATCCTTCCTTATAAAAAGGCAGGATGCCGTTTTTTATTGCATTCTGCGCAGTTTTATGATATAATGCCGGACGAACTGAACAGAAAAACAGCAGGTGCCTTTTGCCGATGCACTGCACGGCGGAAAGGGTAAAAGGGAAGCGGGTGCAGATCCCGCACGATCTCGTCACTGTGATAAGGGAGTCCGCATCAGGGTGCTTTGCACCAGCCACTGGAGCTTTTGCTCTGGGAAGGAGATGACGGGCGGCGATCTTTCAGTCAGGAAACCTGCCTGCTGTTGGTACGGGGGTGCAAACCCCAGATCACGAGGAATTGGTTGTACCAAAAAGCCCTGAAACAACAGAGGTCTTTTTGTCATGCCATCCGCAGGACAGAAGGGCCTCTTCTTTCATCTCTCCTTCCTGTACCCTTTGTTTGGTTCAAACCGCAATTTATCCAACAGGAAAGGACAAGACAATGAGAAAGATCGAAACCAAGAAGCTGGCCGCAGCTGTTACGGCTCTGGCTCTGTGCGCCGGCGTGCTCACCGGCTGCGGCGGTGCTGCTTCCGGCACTGCATCCAGCACCGCTGCGTCTTCCGCTTCCAGCGAAGCGAGCAGCGAGGAGGCTGACGAAATGGCAGCAAAGAACGTGGCAGACCTGATCGATGCCATCTATGTGCAGGAGCGCAATGAGGATACCGATGCCCAGTGCGAAGCCGCCAAGGCTGCATGGGATGCCCTGACCGACACCCAGAAGGAACTGGTGGAAGGTGAGAACGCCGACCCCGACTACTTTGGCCGTGACACCGGCGATGCTTCCAAGGACGATGCCCGCAATCAGGACGACATTGGCGACAACGAGCTGCTGGTGGTCTCCTTCGGCACCTCCTTCAACGACAGCCGCGTGAAGGACATCAAGGGCATCGAGGATGCTCTGCAGGCCGCATACCCGGATTGGTCTGTGCGCCGCGCATTCACCGCACAGATCATCATCAACCATGTGCAGGCTCGTGACGGCGAAAAGATCGACAACATGCAGCAGGCCATGGACCGCGCTGTGGAAAACGGCGTGAAGAATCTGGTCGTCCAGCCCACCCACCTGATGCACGGTGCTGAGTACGACGAGATGATGGAAATGATCGACACCTACCGCGACAAGTTTGAATCTGTCGCTGTGGCTGAGCCCCTGCTGGGCGAGGTCGGTTCCGATGCCACCATCATCAATCAGGATAAGGAAGACGTTGCCAAGGCTGTCACCGCTGCTGCCGTGAAGGAAGCTGGCTACGACAGTCTGGATGCCGCTGCTGCGGACAAGGTCGCCTTTGTCTTTATGGGCCACGGCACCTCTCACACCGCAAAGGTGAGCTACAGCCAGATGCAGACCACTATGCAGACTCTGGGCTACGACAATGTGTTCATTGGCACCGTTGAGGGCAAGCCGGAAGAGACTGCCTGCGAGAACGTCATCGAGGCTGTTAAGGCTGCGGGCTACACCAAGGTCATCCTGCGCCCGCTGATGGTGGTTGCCGGCGATCACGCCAACAACGATATGGCCGGTGAGGATGCCGACTCCTGGCTGAGCCAGTTCAAGGCTTCCGGTGCTTTCGACAGCATCGACTGCCAGATCGCTGGTCTGGGTGGGATCGAGGATGTCCAGAAGCTGTATGTCGCCCACACCAAGGCGGCGATCGATTCTCTGAACGGTTGATCAAACGAACCCTCTCCGTCTCGCGGCCGCTTTGCGGCATCCGGTGGAGAGGGTTCATTTTTTATCTGAACAATGGTATAATAAAAGCTGATTTTTTATAATGTAGAGGTATTTCCTATGAAACGCGTTTTTTCCTGTGTTGTCGCTGCTTCTCTGGCACTGAGTCTGCTGGTGGGCTGCGGCGCTTCTTCCACGGCATCTTCTGCAGCTTCCAGCGCTGCCAGCTCGGAGGCTGCTTCTTCCGTGGCTTCTTCTGCCGCTGAGACCGCCGCTTTGCCGGATGGTGTGTATACCGCCGAGTTTGATACCGACAGCAGCATGTTCCACGCCAACGAAGCCTGCGACGGCAAGGGCACCCTGACCGTGGAGAACGGCCAGATGACCTTCCATGTCAGCCTTGCTTCCACCCATATCGTCAACCTGTATCTGGGCAAGGCTTCCGATGCCGCCGACCACGAGGCCGACTGGCTGCAGCCCACCACAGATACCGTCACCTATTCCGACGGCACCTCGGAGGAGGTGTACGGCTTCGATATCCCGGTCACTGCTGTGGATACGGACTTTGACCTTGCCATTCTGGGCACCAAGGGCAAGTGGTACGACCATGTCGTCAGCGTGCGTGATGCCGTGGAAAAGGCTGCGGAAGCCGAGACCCCGGCAGACGGCACCTACACCTGTGATGTGACGCTGGAGGGCGGCTCCGGCCGTGCTGCTGTGGACAGCCCCGCAGCCCTGACCGTGGCGGATGGCAAGATGACCGCCACCATCGTGTGGAGCAGCCCGAACTATGATTATATGATCGTGGACGGCGAGAAGTATCTGCCCACCAACACCGAGGGCAACTCCACTTTTGAAATTCCGGTATCGGCGCTGGATACCGCACTGGATGTCACCGCCGACACCGTTGCCATGAGCACCCCCCACGAGATTGAGTACACGCTGACCTTTGATTCCGCAAGCTTGAAGTGACTCCTCCAGTCACCTTCTTTGGCAAAAAGATAAACTTTACCGTACTGCCAAAGCCTCCCTCTATGAGGGAGGTGGCGCGGCGTAAGCCGTGACGGAAGGAGTTACCTATGAAGATCACCCGCAACCAATTTCTGAAACTGATCCCCGCTGCGGCGCTGACGCTGACCGGCTGCGGCAGCAAGGCTCAGCCTGCCAATACGGAAAGTCTTGTTTTCTCCCATCATTACCAGCTGGACTATGCGCAGCAGTTCACAGCGGATTGCTATGAGGGCGGCTATACCATGCTGACCATCGCGGAGTCGGATGCACGGTTCCTTGTTGTGCCGGAAGATGCTGCGGAGGTGGACGGTCTGCCTGCTGATGTGACTGTGCTGCGCCAGCCGGTGGAGAATATTTATCTGGTCTCCACCTCGGTGATGGATCTGCTTTTGCATCTGGACGCACTGGACAGCGTGGCCTTTTCCGGCACCAAGGCCGAGGGCTGGTATCTGCCCGAGGTGAAGCAGGCCATGGAAGAGGGAAAAATCGCGTATGCAGGCAAGTACAGCGCCCCGGATTACGAGCAGATCCTGGCGGCGGACTGCCGCCTTGCCATTGAGAATACCATGATCCTGCACACGCCGGAGGTAAAGGAACAGCTGGAACACTTTGGCATCCCGGTGCTGGTGGAGCGTTCCAGCTACGAGAGCGACCCGCTGGCCCGCATGGAGTGGATCAAGCTTTACGGCATCCTGCTGGGCAGGGAAGAACAGGCCGAGCAGGTGTTTTCCGCGCAGGAGACAGCCGTTCAGCCCATCCTCTCGCAGAAACCCACGGGAAAAAGCTGCGCCTTCTTCTCGCTGACCACCAACAACCTTGCCACTGTGCGCAAAGGCAGCGATTATGTGGCCCGCATGATCGAAATGGCAGGCGGCAGCTATGTCTTTGCGGACCTGACGGACAATGGTAACAGCCTTGCTACCATGAACCTGCCGCTTGAGGACTTCTATGCAGGTGCAAAGGATGCCGATGTGCTCATCTACAACAGCGCCATCGAGGGCATGATCGCATCGGTGAGCCAGCTGACCGAGCGTTTCCCGCTGCTGAACGAGTTCAAAGCGGTGCAGAACGGTCAGGTGTGGTGCACCACCCAGAGCCTGTTCCAGCAGAGCATGGAGCTGGCAGACCTGATCGTGGATATGAACCGGGTGTTTACCAAGGGCATACCTGCCGCCAGTACCCTGAAATTCCTCACCCATGTGGATTAAAGAAGGAAAATTTTACAGAAAGGAAAACCTATGACCCGTACCAGACGTCTTGCAGCCGCCTATATTGCCCTTGCGGCAGCCGTGGCTGTGCTTTTTGCGCTGAACCTGTTCTGGGGCAGCGTATCCCTTGCACCGGGTGCGGTGCTGACGGCGCTGCTGGGCAAGGGCGGCGATGCGCTTGCGGGGAACATCATCCTGCAGCTGCGCCTGCCCCGCGCGGTCATGGCGGCGCTGTTGGGGGCAGCCCTCAGCGCGGCAGGCTACCTGCTGCAGACTTTTTTTGCAAACCCCATTGCCGGGCCCTTTGTCATGGGCGTTTCCAGCGGCGCAAAGCTGGCGGTGGCCCTGACCATGGTGGTGTTTCTGGACCACGGGATGCTGACCAGCTCGGCCACCATGATCGCGGCGGCCTTTGCGGGTGCCATGGCGGCCATGGCCTTTGTGCTGGCGGTGGCCCGGCGGGTGCAGCGCATGAGCATTCTGGTCATCTGCGGTGTGATGATCGGCTATATCTGCTCCGCCATCACCGATATCGTGGTGGCCTTTGCGCAGGATTCCAACATCGTCAATCTGCACAACTGGTCGCAGGGCAGCTTTTCCGGCGTGACATGGGCCAATGTGCAGGCTGCGGCACTGGTGGTGCTGCCTGCGCTGGCGGCATCCTTTCTGCTTTCCAAGCCCATGGCCGCCTACCAGATGGGCGAAGCATATGCCCGCAGCGTGGGCGTGAATGTCAAGCCTTTCTCGGCAGCGCTGGTGCTGCTATCCAGCCTGCTGGCGGCCTGTGTCACCGCCTTTGCGGGGCCAATCTCCTTTGTAGGCATCGCGGTGCCGCACCTTGTCAAGCAGCTGCTGGGCAGCGCAAAGCCGCTGTATGTGCTGCCGGGGTGCTGCTTGGGCGGTGCGGCTTTCTGCCTGTTCTGCGACCTGCTGGCCCGCAGTCTGTTCGCGCCCACGGAGCTGTCCATCAGCTCGGTCACGGCCGTGTTCGGCGCACCGGTGGTCATCTGGCTGCTGGTGCGGCGCAATTCAGAGCGGGAGGGCGCATGATGAACGAAAAAGCACTTTGCACTGCGCGGGAGCTTGCCATCGGCTACGGCAAGACACCGCTGCTCTCGGATATTTACCTCGGGGTGCAGCCGGGGCAGATCCTGACCTTGATCGGGCCGAACGGCGCAGGAAAATCCACCCTGCTCAAAACGCTGGCGGGCCAGCTTGCCCCCATGGGCGGCACAGTGCTGCTGGCGGGGAAGGATCTTACTGCCTATACCGGTACCCAGCGGGCGCAGAAGCTGGCCCTCATGGCCCCGCACAGCCGCCGGATGGAGCTGACCACCTGCTTTGATTTTGTTTCGGCGGGGCGCTATCCCTACACCGGACGGCTGGGCATTTTGTCTGCCGAGGACAGGCAGCAGGTGCACAGAGCCTTGGAGCTGGTGGGCGCGGCGCAGCTGGCAGACCGGGATTTTAACCGCATCAGCGACGGCCAGCGCCAGCGCATCCTGCTGGCCCGGGCACTGTGCCAGCAGCCGGAAGTGATCCTGCTGGACGAGCCGACCTCTTTTCTGGATATCAAGGGCAAGATCGAGCTGCTCACCATTTTAAAGGAGCTGGCCCATACCGGTCAGCTGGCGGTGATCCTGAGCCTGCACGAGCTGGAATTGGCCGAAAAAATAGCGGACACGGTGGTGTGCGTTTCGCCCGCAGGTGTTTCCGGCGTGCTGACCCCGGAACAGGCGTTTCAGCCGGAGAATATCCGCACCCTGTACGGCCTGACCGAACAGCAGTACACGGCTCTGTTTGGCACACCGGAGCCGGAAGCCGAAAAGGCACCCGCCGGAAAGCCGCAGTTTGAGCATTACGTCCGCAGCGGGCAGAAGCTGCTGCGCTGCGGCTATACCACCGGCACCTGTGCCGCGCTGGGGGCTGCCGGGGCGGCGCGTCTGCTGCTGACCGGCCGCGAACCGGAAACGGTGGCTCTGCGCACGCCCAAGGGCATTGTGGTGGAGGTGGCTCCCCTCTGGTGCCGCAGCACGGACACAGGTGCCGCATGTGCCATCCGCAAGGACGGCGGCGACGATGTGGATGTGACTACGGGCCTGCCGGTGATTGCATCGGTGGTGCTGGAACCGGATGCCCCCGGCGTGCGCATCCTTGGCGGCGAGGGGGTGGGCCGGGTGACGAAGCCCGGCCTTGACCAGCCCGTAGGCGAAGCCGCCATCAACCATGTGCCGCGCAGGATGATCGCCGAAGCGCTGGAACGGGAAGCTGAAAATGCTGCCTACACCGGCGGCTTTGCGGTGACCATCTCTGTGGAAGGCGGTGCCGAGACCGCAAAGCGCACCTTCAACCCGCACATCGGGGTGGAGGGCGGGCTTTCCATTCTGGGCACCAGCGGCATCGTGGAGCCCATGAGCCAGCAGGCCATTCTGGATACCATCCAGCTGGAAATGAATCAGGCCGCACTGCGTGCAAAAAATGCCCCCGGCCCCCGGCGGCTGGTGCTGGCACCCGGCAACTACGGGCTGGACTATCTGGCCTCCGCTCTGCCGCAGTTTGAGCGGTTCCCGGTGGTCAAAACTTCCAACTTCATCGGGGATACGCTGGATATGGCCGCCACGGCCAAATTTGAGGAAGTGCTTCTGGTAGGCCACGTGGGCAAGCTCTGCAAGCTGGCGGCAGGGGTCATGAACACCCACTCCCACACGGCGGATGGCCGCGTTGAAGTGTTTTGTGCCCATGCGGCGCTGTGCGGTGCCGCGCATGAGGTGTGCGCCGCCCTGATGGATGCCGCCACCACCGATGCCTGCCTTGACATTCTGGACGGCGCACAGCTGCGTGCACCGGTGCTGGAAAGCATCCTTGCCGCCATCCAGATGCATCTGGACCGACGGGCAGGCGGGGCCTTCCGGGTGGGCGCGGTGCTGTTCTCCAACCAGCACGGCCCGCTGGGCGAGACAAAAACGGCAAAGGAGCTGATGCAGGAATGGCAGAACTGAAAGGTACATTTTACGGTGTCAGCGTCGGCCCCGGCGACCCGGAGCTGATGACGCTGCAGGCTGTGCGGCTCATCCGGCAGTGCCCGGTGCTGGCCGCGCCGCAGACTGCTTCCGGCCAGATGCTGGCGCTGGACATCGCCCGCAGTGCGCTGGGAGAAGCGCTGGACGGCAAGACCATCGTCCCGCTGTACTTTGCCATGAGCCGTGACCCGGCCGCGCTGGCGGCTTCGCACGAAAAAGCAGCCGCCGCGGTGCGGCAGTATCTGGATGCCGGGCAGGACGTTGCCATGCTGAACATCGGTGATGTTTCCATCTATGCCACCTTTGGTTACCTGCAGGAGATCTTGCAGGCCGGGGGTTATGCCACCGCCATGGCGGCAGGCGTGCCCAGCTTTTGTGCGGCGGCGGCGCGGCTGAATGTGCCGCTGACCGGCGGCATGGATACGCCGCTTACCATTGCGCCCGGCGGCTGGACAGACCGCGTGCTGGACATGCCCGGCACCAAGGTGTTGATGAAAGCCGGCAGGCAATTGCCTGTCTTATTGGATACCCTGCAGCAGGCAGATAAGCTGAAAAAAAGCGCACTTGTGTGCAACTGCGGTCTGCCGGACGAGCGGGTCTACCCGGATCTTTCCCTTGAGCGGCCACAGGAACAGGCCGGTTATTTTGCCACCGTTTTGGTAAAGGAGTAACGTTATGGTACATTTTGTTGGTGCCGGCCCCGGCGCACCGGACCTCATCACCCGGCGGGGCGCGGCCCTGCTTCAGAAAGCCGACTGCATCATCTATGCGGGCAGTCTGGTGAACCCGGCCCTGCTGGGCCTTGCAAAGGCAGACTGCGCCATTTATAACAGCGCTGAAATGACGCTGGAGCAGGTGCTGGATGTGATGCGGCAGATGGAAGCTGCGGGTAAGGTCACCGTGCGCCTGCATACCGGCGACCCTTGCCTTTACGGTGCCATCCGGGAGCAGATGGATGTGCTGGATGCCGAGGGCATTCTCTACGATGATACCCCCGGTGTTTCCAGCTTCTGCGGCGCAGCGGCGGCACTGAATGCAGAGTACACGCTGCCCACCGTCAGCCAGACCGTCATCATCACCCGCATGGAGGGCCGCACCCCGGTGCCGGAAAAAGAAAAGCTGGCAAGCCTTGCCGCCCACGGGGCAACGATGGTCATTTTCCTATCCATCGGCCTTGTGGACAAAGTACAGCAGGCGCTTCTGGCAGGCGGTGCCTATACGCCGGATACCCCGGCAGCGGTGGTGTATAAGGCCACATGGCCGGAGGAAAAAACGGTGCGCTGCACCGTAGGTACGCTGGCGGAAAGCGTTCATGCAGCGGGCATCACCAAAACGGCGCTCATCGTGGCAGGCGGCTTTCTGGGCCGGAATTATGAGCGCAGCAAGCTCTACGACCCGGCCTTTACCACCGAGTTCCGCAAGGGGACAGACCAGTGACCCGCGCCTATCTGGCCTTTACGGCAAAGGGCCTTGCACTGGCCCAAAAACTGGCGGCGGCATATCCCGGCAGTGTGACCCGCTGCGGCCATGAAGCCGGGCAGGTGCACCTTGCCGATTGGACGGCCCGCCAGTTTGCCGGGAGCGATGCCCTTGTTTTTGTAGGTGCTGTGGGCATTGCGGTGCGGGCCATTGCGCCCCACTGCCAAAGCAAGGCACAGGACCCTGCCGTTGTGGTGCTGGACGAGTGCGGCCGCTTTGCCGTGCCCATCCTTTCAGGCCACCTGGGCGGTGCCAACGACCTTGCCCGGGCGCTTGCCGCTGTGTGCGGCGCGGTGCCGGTGATCACCACAGCCACCGACGCAAACGGTGTGTTTGCGGTGGACGAGTGGGCAAAGCACCAGAACTGCACCGTGCTGGAGCCGGAGCGCATCAAGCTTGTCAGCGGTGCACTGCTGGCGGGCAAAACGGTGCAGTTTGCATCCGACTGGCCCATTGCGGGTGCACCGCCTGATGGGATCGCGGCGGGAGATGCCCCGGACTTTGCCCTCACCCTCTGCCCGGCGGGAGATGCGCTGCATCTGGTGCCGCGCATCGGCGTGCTGGGCGTGGGCTGCAAACGCGGCACCAGCACCGAAACGCTGGCCGAAGCCTTTGCAGCTTTCTGTGCCCAGAACCGCCTTGCGCCGCAATGCATCACGGCGGCGGCAAGCATCGACTTAAAACAAAACGAGGCGGGCCTGCTGACCTTCTGTAAGAGCCACAGCTGGCCGGTGCAGTTTTTCACAGCGGAACAGCTGCGTGCCGCCCCCGGCAGCTTTACGCCTTCGGCCTTTGTGCAGAGCGTTACCGGCGTGGACAATGTCTGTGAACGGTCGGCAGTGCTGGCCGCAGGCGGGACACTCGTTTTTCACAAATATGCCCATACCGGCGTGACCTTTGCGCTGGCCGTGCGGCCCTATGCCCCGGACTGGAGGTGGCAGAATGTTTGACCCGATGGAATTTGAGATCGACGAACCGGAAAAGGTAGTCTACGTGGTGGGCATTGGCCCCGGAGATGTTTACTACCTGACGCAGGAAGCCCAGAACGTTCTGGAACACGCAGATGCCATCTGCGGCTATAAACTTTATCTTGACCTGATCGAGCCGGAGTTCCCATGTGAGGAATATTATTCCACCGGCATGACGCAGGAGATCGACCGCTGCCGCTGGGCGCTGGAAAAGGCGAATACCGGCAGGCGCGTGGTGATGGTGTGCAGCGGCGACGCAGGCGTTTACGGCATGGCCAGCCCTGTGCTGGAACTGGCGCAGGATTACCCGGACGTTGCCGTAGAAGTGGTGCCCGGCCTTACGGCCGCCCTCAGCGGTGGGGCTGTGCTGGGCGCGCCGCTGGCCCACGATTTCTGCGTGATCTCCCTTTCCGACCGGCTTACCCCGTGGGAGGTCATCGAAAAGCGGCTGGCCTGCGCAGCGCAGGGAGATTTCTGTGTTGCACTCTATAATCCTTCCTCCAAGGGCAGGCCGGACTACCTGCAAAAGGCAGTGCGTATCCTGCGCGCAAACGGCAAGGCGGATGATACCGTCTGCGGCCTTGTGCGCAACATTGGCCGCGAGGGCCAGAGCTCCCGGGTGCTGACGCTGGCCGAGCTGGAAAACACGCCGGTGGATATGTTCACCACCGTGTATATCGGCAACAGCAATACCCGCGCCCTTTCGGGCCGGATGGTCACGCCGCGGGGGTACCGTAAGTGAAGGCGGTCGTGTTCAGCGGCACCACCGAGGGCCGTCGCTTTTCCAAAAAGCTGGCAGAGCTTGGCGTTGCGGTAACGGTGTGCGTGGCAACGCCGCTGGGTGCCGAGGAGCAGGGCGAAATGGCGGGCATCACGGTGCACGCCGGGCGGCTGCAGCCGGATGCCATGGCGGCATTGCTGGCGGGAGCTGATCTCTGCGTGGATGCCACCCACCCTTATGCAGTGGATGCCACCAGGAACATCCGCGCTGCAGCGGTGCAGGCGGGCGTGGAATACCGCCGCCTGCTGCGTGCGCAAAGCCCCTTGCCGCCCGGCTGTGCGGTGTTTGAAACAGCAGCGCAGGCTGCAGAATATCTGGCCGGGACAGAGGGCAATATCCTGCTTGCCACCGGTGCCAAGGAGCTGGCTGTGTTTGCCGGGCTGGAACCGGCGCGGCTTTACCCGCGCGTCCTGCCCACGCCGGAGGGCATTGCCGCCTGTGAAGCGGCCAATGTCCCGCACCGGAACATCATTGCCATGCAGGGGCCGTTCAGTCTGGCGCTGAATAAGGCGTTGATAACACAGTTCCAGATCCGGTACCTCGTCACCAAGGACGGCGGCGCGGCGGGCGGCTTTGCCGAAAAGGTGCAGGCCGCTGCCGATACCGGCGCACAGCTGGTGGTGCTGCGCCGCCCGCCGGAAACTGGCGAGACGGAAACACAAATTTTAGCGTATTGCAAGGAGATTTTGCAATGGTCACACTGATCGGCATGGGCAGCGGAAAATGGGAAGCCCTTTCGGCGCAGGCGCAGCAGGCTGTGCGCAGCGCGGGCCTTGTGTTCGGTGCAAAGCGGCTGCTGGCGGGCCTGCCTGCAGACTGCACGGCCCGGCAGTTCGCGCTCTACCAGCCCGCCGACATTCTGGAAATACTGGAACAAAACCCCGGGCAGGATGCTGCCGTGCTTTACAGCGGCGATACCGGATTTTACTCCGGTGCGTCCGGTCTGCTCACGCCGCTGCGGGCGCTGGGCATCCCCGCGCGGGTGTATCCGGGCGTTTCCAGCATCCAGCTGCTTTCAGCGGCGCTGGGCCGACCGTGGCAGGACTGGAAGCTGGTTTCGGCCCATGGCTGTGCCTGCGACCCGGTGGCCGAGTGCATGATGAACCGTTCGGTGTTCTTCCTCACCGGCGGCACGGAAACGCCCGCCTCTCTGTGCCAGAAGCTGACCGATGCCGGTATGGGCGAAGCCCACGGCGTGGTGGGCGAAAACCTTGGCACCGAGGCGGAAGCCATCCGCTACGGTTCTGCTGCAGAGCTGGCGGGGCAGAGCTTTGCACCACTCAGCGTGCTTCTGGTGGAAAACTTTGATCTGCCGCAGCTGCGTGCGCCGGGCTTCCCGGACGAAAGCTTCATCCGGAGCCAGGTGCCCATGACCAAGCAGGAGGTGCGCGCTGCTGTGCTGGCAAAGCTGGCGGTAATGCCCACCGACACTCTGTGGGATGTGGGCGCAGGCACCGGCAGTGTGAGCGTGGAGCTTGCGCTGGCGGCACCCAAAGGCCGCGTTTACGCCGTGGAGTGTGAACCGGATGCCTGTGAACTGATCCGTAAAAACCGGGCAAAGTTCCATGCTTGCAACCTCATCCTCATCGAGGGCCGCGCACCGGATGTGCTGGCAGACCTGCCTGCGCCGGATGCCGTGTTCATCGGCGGCACCAAAGGAGGCATGGAAGCCGTGCTGGATGAAGTGCTCGGCAAGAATCCGAACGCACGCATCTGCATTTCGGCCATTGCGCTGGAAACGCTGGGCGCTGCCATTGCCACCCTCACGGCCCGGGGCCTGACCGCAGAGGTAACGCAGATCGCCGTCAGCCGCACAAAACCGGCGGGCCGACTGCACCTGCTCATGGCCAATAACCCCATCTTCCTCATTACGGGTACACGCAAATGATGCAATTCCTCATCGCCGCGCCTTCTTCCGGCAGCGGCAAGACCACGGTTGCCTGTGCAGTGCTGGCGGCGCTGAAAAAGCGCGGGGCCGACCCCTGTGCGTTCAAAAGCGGGCCGGACTACATCGACCCCATGTTCCACCGCTCGGCTCTGCAGGTGGACAGCCACAATCTGGATCTGTTTCTTTCCAACAGGGATATGGTGCGGGCCATTTTTGCCCGCTATGCCGCCGGGCATGGTGCCGCCGTGTGTGAGGGCGCTATGGGCTTTTATGATGGTCAGGGCCTGACCACCCGTGCCAGCGCTTGGGAACTGGCGGATACGCTGGGCCTGCCGGTGCTGCTGGTGGTACAGCCCAAGGGTGCCAGCGTGACGCTGGCCGCGCAAATTCAGGGCCTTGTGAACTTCCGCAAAAACAGCCATGTTTCGGGCATCCTGCTCAATGATTGTTCCGAAAAGCTGTATAAAATGCTCAAGGCCCTGCTGGAAAGGGAGACCGGCCTGCCGGTGCTGGGTTATCTGCCCCATTTGCCGCAGGCAGCGGTAGAAAGCCGACACCTTGGCCTGAAGACTGCAGATGAAATTGCCGACCTGCAGGAAAAGATCGCCCTGCTGGCCGATGCACTGGTGCTGGATTGGCAGCGCCTTGCCGTGCTGACCGAAAAGCCTGCGCCGGAAGCTTTGCCGGGAGCAGCTGCACCCACATCCGTCCGCATTGCGGTGGCAAAGGACGAGGCGTTCTGCTTTACCTATGCCGAAACGCTGGACGCACTGCGGGATGCCGGGGCGGAGCTTGTGCTTTTCAGCCCGGTGCAGGATGCGGTTTTGCCGGAAAATATAGGCGGGCTGTATCTGCCCGGCGGCTACCCGGAGCTGTACGCCAAAACTCTGAGTGAAAATAAAACCATGCTGGCTTCCATCCGGCAGGCCGTGCAGGCGGGCTTGCCAACAGCGGCCGAATGCGGCGGCTTTTTGTATCTGGGCCGGAGCCTTGAGGATGTCGACGGTAAGGTGTGGCCCATGGCAGATGTTCTGCCGGGCGATGGCATCCGGGTGGGAAGGCTGGTGCGCTTTGGCTATGCTGAAATGACTGCCAAGGCGGACAGTATGCTCTTCTGCGCCGGAGAAACGCTGCCCATCCACGAATTCCACCACTGGGATTCCACCGCAAACGGCACTGCATTTACTGCCTGCAAAAACGAAAAAATGCAGTGGGAATGCGGCTTTGCAAACGAGAATTTCTATGCGGGCTTCCCGCATTTATACTGGGCGGGCACGCCTCTGCCGGGCCGCTTTGTGCGCGCGGCAGAACGATACAGCAAAACAAAAGGATGACCTAAATGACCGAAACTGAACTGAATACACTTTTGGCGGGTATCACCCCTGCCAACGAAGCTGCCCGCGCGGCGGCACACGCCCACTGGGCCAGCCTTGCAAAGCCTCTGGGCGGGTTGGGCCGGCTGGAGACCATGCTGGAGGATGCCGCCGCCCTTACCGGCAGTGCGGAGCTTGATCTTTCCCGCCGGGTGGTGGTGGTGCTCTGCGCGGATAACGGCGTGGTGGCGCAGGGCGTGAGCCAGACCGGGCAGGAAGTGACCCGTGCCGTGGCCGAAAACCTTGCCATGCGGCGCACCAGTGTGTGCCAGATGGCCCGCACGGCCCACTGCGATGTTCTGCCCGTGGATATGGGCATGGCAGGCGAACCGGTGCCCGGCGTGCGCAGCTGCCGCATTGCCGCAGGCACGGCGGATTTTACCCAAGGCCCTGCCATGAGCCGGGCCGAGGCCGTGCGGGCCGTTGGGGAGGGCATTGCCCTTGCCCGGGAACTGGCAGAGGATGGCTACAGGCTCATCGCCACCGGTGAAATGGGCATTGGCAATACCACCACCTCCAGCGCGGTGGCGGCAGTGCTGCTGGGCCAGCCCGTGGAGCTTATGACCGGGCGCGGTGCGGGCCTCTCGGACGAAGGGCTTGCCCGTAAGGTGGATGCCATCTGCCGCGGCATCCTTTGCAATGAGCCGGACCCGGAAGACACATTGGATGTTCTTGCAAAGCTTGGCGGCTTTGATATCGCGGGCCTGTGCGGTGTGTTTCTGGGCGGTGCACTGGCCGGTGTGCCGGTGCTGGCAGATGGCTTTATCAGCGGAGTGGCCGCGCTGTGCGCCGTGCGGCTGTGCCCGGCGGCGGCAAAGGCTGTGTTTGCAAGCCACTGCTCGGCAGAGCCTGCCGCGCGCATCGTTCTGGAAGCACTGGGCAAGGCACCCATCATTACGGCGGGGCTGCATCTGGGCGAGGGCACCGGCGCGGTGGCCAGCATCCCGCTGTGGGATATGGCACTGGCCGTATACGGCGGGTGCTACTCCTTTGCGGAGGGCGGCATTGCGCCGTATACGCCCCAATGTTGACGCTGGTTCTGGGCGGCGCGGCCAGCGGCAAAAGTGAATATGCCGAGAGCCTTGTGCTGAAAACCACCGGCCCCCGCTACTATCTTGCCACCATGCAGGTGTGGGATGCCGAGTGTGCCGCCCGGGTGGAAAAGCACCGCAAAATGCGGGCCGCAAAGCAGTTTGAAACGGTGGAGTGTCCCTTGCATCTGGACAATGTGCGCCTGCCTGCGCGGGGCACCGCCTTGCTGGAAGACCTTGGCAACCTTGCCGCCAACGAGCTGTACGACCCGGCGGGAGCAGGGGAAAACGCGGCCAAAGCCATCCTGCACGGGCTGGAAAGCCTTGCAGCCCAGTGCGAAAACCTCATCGTTGTTTCCAACGAGGTGTTCAGCGGCGGGGCCGACTATGCCGGTGACACAGGCCGCTATCTGCTGGCACTGGCGCAGGTGAACAATGCCTTTGCCGCCCGGGCCGACAATGTGGTGCGGGTGGTATGCGGCATCCCGGTCTATCATAAAGGAGTGGAAAAATGATCGTTTTGCAGACCATCGCGGTGGCCTTTGCCATGTTTTCAGCCATCCCGGTGCCGCAGTTCGAATGGAACGAAAAAAATATGCGCTACGCCATGTGCGCCTTCCCGCTCATTGGTGTCGTTATTGGTGCGGCGTGGTGTGTGTGTGGCGCGCTGCCCCTGCCGGGCCTTGCCAAGGCGGCGGGCTTTGCGCTGATCCCGGTATGGATCACCGGCGGCATCCATCTGGACGGCTACGCCGACACCTGCGATGCCCTTTCCAGCTACGGCGACCGCACGAAAAAGCTGGAAATACTAAAAGACCCCCACTGCGGTGCCTTTGCGGTCATCCGGCTGTGCAGCTATTTCCTGGCCTATTTTGCCCTGTGCACCTGTGTGAGTTTTACACCCCGCGTGGGTGTGCTGTGGGTTCTGGCACTGGTGCTGGAACGGGCGCTTTCGGGCCTTGCGGTGGCATCGTTCCCCATGGCAAAAAACACTGGTCTTGCACACACCTTTGCCACTGCAGCAGACAAAACTGTGGTGCGCCGGGTGCTGGCGGTGCTGGCCGCAGTGCTGTGCGTGGGCATGGCGGCGCTGGGCGGCTGGGCGCTGGTGCTGGCAGTGCTGGCGGTGCTCTGGCGCTACCATGCCGTGAGCCGGAAGCAGTTCGGCGGCATCACCGGCGACCTTGCCGGGTGGTTTTTGCAAAAGGCCGAGCTCTGGATGCTGGCGGCGCTGTGTGCCTGCCAGTGGGGAGGGCTGCTATGATCTTTATTACCGGGCCGCTCTACAGCGGCAAGCGCACCTTTGCGCAAACACTTCCCGGCAAGCGTCTTTCGGACGTGCAAGTATTGGCTGCCGATGCCGCCGACCTGCCTGCCTTGGCAGACAAGCTTGCCCATGAATACGATATCCTCATCGCCACCGAGGTAGGCGGCGGTGTTGTGCCGATGGATGTCAAACAGCGCGCAGACCGCGAGGCGGCGGGCAGGCTTGCCTGCCTGCTGGCCGCACGGGCAGAGTGCGTTGTGCAGATGTTCTGCGGCATCCCCACGGTTTTGAAAGGAGAGTTGTCTCAATGCTGATCTATCTTCTGCGTCATGGCCAGACGGAATACAACGCCCAGAAGCGTTATCAGGGCCAGCGCGATATCCCGCTCTCACCCGAAGGCGCTGCCCAGCTGCGCCGGGCAGATTTTGACCCCGATGTGGTTTATGTTTCCACCCTGCAGCGCACCAGCCAGACGGCGCGCATCCTGTTCCCGGAGGCAAAGCTTGTGCCGGTGGACGGCCTGAAAGAGATGTGCTTTGGCAGCTTTGAGGGCCGCAATTTCATCGAGATGGAAAAGGACCCCGAGTATCAGGCATGGGTGAAGGCCAACTGCGAAAGCCCCTGCCCGGATGGAGAGCGCAAGACGGATTTTTCAGACCGCATCTGCCGCACCGTGGCAGAGCTGATCGATAAAGCCCTTGCCACAGGCGAAGAACGGCTGGTCATTCTGGCCCACGGCGGCACCCAGATGGCCGCCATGGAGCGGTTTGCCGTCCCCCACAGGGACTATTACGCATGGTGCGGACCCAACGCGGGCGGCTTTGTGCTGGATGCAAAGGACTGGACGGAAAAGCATATGCTGCATCTCGTAAAGACCGTCCAGTACACAAAGGAGAGCAGGGCATGATCCTTCAGGCAGTTGTCGGCGGTTTTGTGCTGGACGCGCTCTTCGGCGACCCGGCGTGGCTGCCGCACCCGGTGGTGCTTATGGGCAGATGCATCTCCCGGCTGGAAAAGTTCCTGCGCGCCCGCCTGCCCGGCACCCCGCAGGGCGAGCTGCTGGGCGGTGCCGTGACGGCGTTCTGCCTGCCGGTGGGTACCTTTCTGGTCACGAGCCTTGTGTGTCTGGCGGCGGCAAAGCTCAGCCCGTGGCTGGGCCTTGCGGTGCAGATGTTCTGGTGCGGGCAGGCGCTGGCGGCAAGGGGCCTTGCGCAGGAGAGCACAAATGTGTATAACGAGCTGGTCCGGAACGACCTGCCCGCCGCTCGCAAAGCCGTGAGCCGCATCGTGGGCCGCGACACCCAGAACCTGACCGCAGAGGGTGTGACCAAAGCTGCGGTGGAAACGGTGGCCGAAAATGCCAGCGACGGCGTCATTGCGCCGCTGCTGTATATGCTCATCGGCGGGGCACCGCTGGCGCTGACCTACAAGGCTATCAATACCATGGACAGCATGCTGGGCTACAAAAACGAGAAGTATCTTTACTTTGGCCGCGCAGCCGCGAAGCTGGACGATGTGGCCAACTACATCCCCAGCCGCCTTGCCGCCCTTTTGTGGGTGGCGGCTGCGGCCTTTACCGGAAACGATGCCAAAGGTGCATGGCGCATCTGGCGGCGGGACCGGCACTGCCACGCCAGCCCCAACAGCGCCCAGACCGAAAGCGCCTGCGCCGGTGCACTGGGCGTGCAGCTGGCCGGCCCGGCTTACTATTTTGGCGAATATTACCCCAAGCCCACCATCGGTGATGCCCTGCGCCCCATTGAGCCGCAGGACATCCTGCGCGCCAACCGCATGATGTATGTGGCAAGCGGCTTTGCGCTGGCATGGGGTGCAGCAATACGGGGGTTCCTTGCATGAAACAATTGACCCATGGCGGCGACTGGGCGGGCTATCGCGCCGAGTTTGGCCGCGACCCGCTGGATTTTTCGGCCAATGTCAGTCCGCTAGGCCTGCCGGAAGGGGTGGCAAAGGCCATTACGGCAGCGCTTGCCACGGCCGACCGCTACCCCGACCCGCTGTGCCGGGCCCTGCGTGAAAAACTGGCGGTGGCTGAGGGAGTGCCCGCCGAATGGCTGCTGTGCGGCAACGGCGCGGCAGACCTCATCTTCCGGCTGGCGCTGGCTGCAAAGCCCCGCACTGCACTGGTAACGGCCCCCACCTTTGCCGAGTATGCCACCGCCCTTGAAACGGCAGGCTGCACGGTGGAACGGCATTTTTTGCGGGAAGAAAACGATTTTGCGGTGACGAAAGATCTCCTGAACGCGGTGCACCCGGGTACAAATATGGTGTTCCTCTGTCAGCCCAACAACCCCACCGGCCAGCTGGCAGAGCCTGCCCTTGTGGAAGCGCTGCTGCGCAGATGCGAAGCCGTGGGTGCGGTGCTGGCCGTGGACGAATGCTTTCTGGATTTTCTGCCGGAGGGCGAAGGCCTTTCGGCAAAGCATCTGCTGAAAAACAGCAAAAAACTGATTGTTTTAAAAGCCTTCACCAAGCTTTACGGCATGGCAGGCGTGCGTCTGGGCTATTGCCTGTGCTCTGATACAGAGCTGCTTGCCCGGATGAGGGCAGCGGGCCAGCCGTGGGCGGTTTCCAGTCTGGCACAGGCGGCGGGCATCGCTGCGCTGGACGAGACGGAATATGTGGCGAAGGTGCGTGCATTGATCGAAGCACAGCGGCCTGTGCTGGCAGACGGCCTGCGGGCGCTGGGCCTGCGGGTGATCGAGGGCCGGGCTAACTATCTGCTGTTCCGCGCGCCGGAAGCGCTGGGCGAAGCGCTGCGCCGCAAGGGTGCGGTACTGCGCAGCTGCGGCAACTATCCGGGCCTTGATGCCAGCTGGTACCGCACCGCCGTGCGCACAGAAAACGAGAACCGGCAGCTGCTTGCACTGCTGGCCAAAACCCTGCCGGAGGTGGCACAATGAGCAAGGCAAAATGCATTATGGTGCAGGGCACCATGAGCGGTGCGGGCAAAAGCCTGCTGTGCGCGGCGCTGTGCCGCATCTTTGCGCAGGACGGCTACCGCGTGGCCCCTTTCAAAAGCCAGAACATGGCCCTGAACAGCTTTGTCACCCGCAACGGTGCAGAGATGGGCCGTGCTCAGGTGGTGCAGGCACAGGCTGCAGGCGTGGAGCCGGATGTGCGCATGAACCCCATCCTGCTCAAGCCCAGCAGCGATGTGGGCAGTCAGGTGATCGTGAACGGCAAGGCCCGGGGCCAGATGCCTGCCGCCGCCTACTTTAAAATGAAGCGCAGCCTTATCCCGGACATTCTGGAAGCCTACAACAGCCTTGCCGCCGAGAACGACATCATCGTGATCGAAGGCGCGGGCAGCCCGGCAGAGATCAACCTGAAAGCCGACGATATCGTGAACATGGGCCTTGCAAAGCTGGTGGATGCGCCGGTGCTGCTGGCGGGCGATATCGACCGGGGCGGCGTATTCGCCCAGCTGTACGGCACTGTGGAGCTGCTGGAAGCCGACGAGCGTGCCCGCATCAGGGGGCTCATCATCAACAAGTTCCGGGGCGATGTGGAGATCCTGCGGCCCGGCCTTGCCATGCTGGAAGAAAAAACGCAGCTGCCCGTAGTGGGTGTGGTGCCGTATCTGCGGGTGGAGATCGAGGACGAGGATTCTCTCTCGGATCGTCTGGAAGCAAAAAGTGCCGTCAAACCGCTGGATATCGCCATCCTGCGCCTGCCGCATGTGTCCAACTTCACCGACTTTATCCCGCTGGAACAGCACCCGCTGCTGGGTGTGCGGTATGTGCAGCGCACCCGCCAGCTGGGTGCACCGGATCTCGTCATCCTGCCCGGCACCAAGAACACCATGGACGACCTGCGCTGGCTGCGGGAAAGCGGGCTGGAAGCGGCGGTGCTCAGGCTTTCGGCAGCCGGTACGCCGGTGCTGGGCGTGTGCGGCGGCTATCAGATGCTGGGCGAACAGCTCTGCGACCCGGCAGGGGAGGAGAGCGGCACCCCCTGCACCCTGTGGGGCCTTGGCCTGCTGCCCACCACGACGGTGTTCGGCACCGAAAAGCACCTGACCCAGACCGCAGCCTGTGTGACCACAGAACCCTTTGCAGGCGCAAAGCTGACGGGCTACGAGATCCACGCAGGCCGCACCGAGGTGCGGGGCAGTGCGTTCTGCATCCTTGCAGACGGCACGCCGGAGGGCTGTGTGCAGGACGGTGTATTCGGTACCTACCTGCACGGCCTGTTCGACACCGGCGAACTGACCGAAAAACTGACCGCATTTTTGTGCAAACGGAAGGGCATCGATCCGGCCGGGGCCGAGCTTATCCCCATGGAGCAGTACCGTCAGCAGCAGTTTGATCTGCTTGCCGATGGTGTGCGCGCGGCACTGGATATGCCCGCCATCTATGCCGCCATGGGAATGCAAAAAGGAGACAACACATGACACCGCAGCATCATCTGCCCGCCGACATTGAACGGACGAGCATCTCCATTATCACAAGGGAACTGGACGAGCTGGGCCTGACCCCGCCGCCGGAGACGGCTGCGGTGGTCAAGCGGGTCATCCACACCACCGCGGATTTCGACTATGCCAAAAATCTGCGCTTTACACCCGGCGCGGTGGAAGCCGCAGTCAAGGCCCTGCACGCGGGTGCTTTCATCGTTACCGACACCAATATGGCGCTGGCGGGCATCACAAAGCCGGGCCTGAAAAAACTGAACGGTGAAGCCATCTGCTACATGGCAGACCCCGCTGTGGCCGAAGCCGCAAAGCAGGCGGGCACCACCCGTGCCGTTGCCGCCATGCACCGCGCTGCCCGGGAGCACCCGGGGGCCATTCTGGCCATTGGCAATGCGCCCACGGCCCTTTTGACCATTGCGGAGGAAATGGAAGCCGGTCTGCGGCCTGCACTGGTCATTGGCGTGCCGGTGGGGTTTGTGAATGTGGTGGAAAGCAAGGAAGTACTGTTTGCCGCCTGTGAGCGATACGGCGTGCCTGCCATCGCTGCCATGGGCCGCAAGGGCGGCAGCAATGTGGCTGCAGCCATCTGCAACGCCCTCATTTACTCTGCCGCCGAAATGCTGGACCCCTCTGCCAGAGGGTGGAACGGATAAGGCGGAAACGGCATAACATCAAAAACCCGGAACCCTTTTTGAGCCGTTTTGGCTGAGAAAAGGTTCCGGGTTTTGTTCATGATTTTTTCAGAGAGCTATTTTGCAACAGCCCCATTTTCACGGAAAAGGTCCGAACCGAGCACGGCATCCACACTGCCGGCATCAGGCTGCGGGGAACGTCTTGTTCCACACTTCGATCACCTTGAACTTCGGGGTCCAGCCTTCGGGTTCAAAGCGGTCGCCCTTGGCAGCCATGGTGCCCTGCTCGGTGCACCACTGTGCGGCCTTGGCCATATCAGGGTCGGTCACATCCGCAAAGGCGGGTGCGCCTGCGGGTTCGGGCCTGCCTGCGGTGTTCCACACCAGCAGAGCCAGTTGGCCGCGGCTTGCCGGGATGACTGTACCCTCGGGCAGGAGGCTGTGCAGGATCACGCGGGTGGCGATCTCGTAGCCGCCCCAGATGGCTGCACCGCCAACGGCCACGGCAGCAATGGTACCGCCTGTGGTATCAGGTTCCACACCGAAGTCTTCATCAAGAGGTTCGTCCGGGTCGATGGGCTGATCCGGGTCAAGCGAGCTGGCCGACCACTGAGCGACCAGTTCCACCGGGCCATTGGGCATTTTAAAGGTAAAGGTTGTGCTGGTCTGCCAGTTATCAGACGGCTCCACCGGCGTGGTACTGCCGTCCTGGGCGGTCCACTTCATAAACTCCATCCAGTAGCCGTCTTTCAGGGTGGTGGCCACTGTCACCGTCTCGCCTTCCTTGACCCAAAGGCTGCTGCGTTGTTCGCCGTTGATGGTCACACTGCCCAGACTGTCGTTGATGGATACCTTGTACAGCTGGTCTCGCTGTGCTTCCAGCGTCACATTGCCGTAAGGCATTTTAAAGGTGAACTCCGGGCTGGTCTGCCAGCCGCCTTCCGGCCAGCCGTCATCCGGCGCTTCGGGTGCTTCGCTGGTGGATTTCCACAGCAGGAAGGGGTTCTCCTCCGTGCTTTCGGCCCGGACGGTGACCAGCTGGCCCGGCTTCACGATCTTTTGGGATGTGCCGGTGTCGCCGGTTCCGTCCACGATGGTGCCGTGTGTGACGTTGACATCGTACAGGGTCGTCCTGTGTGCCACCAGGAGCACTATGTCGGACGGCATGGTGAAGCTGAAGATCGGCTTGTGCTCCCAGCCTTCCTCCGGGTCTACAAGAGTCGTGTAGCTCTGCCAATGATCAAATTCGTGGTGGTCGTTGATGAAGTCATCCACAAGCTTTACGGTAACGCGGACGTCTGCCGGTGCCTGATGGACCTGCTTACCGTCCACAAAGAACTCGGCATTACCCTTATCTTCATACAGGGGATATGTCTCCCGATACACTGCTTCCAGTGTCACGTTGCCTGCGGGCATCTTAAAGGTGAATTTTTTGCTGTTTTGCCAGCCGCCCTCCGGCTCTTCGGGTGCAGTGCCGGTATACGTCCACTTCTCGAACTGTTTAGTGATATCGTCGCTCTCGGTAAACTGGATGGTCACCTCGGTGCCCGGCAGATAGATGCCGGTGTCGCCGCTCTCGTCCACGATGGTGCCGCCGGTCACGGTGAGGTCGTACAGCTGCTTGTAATCAGCTTTCAGGGTCACATTGCCTGCGGGCATTTTAAAGGTAAAGGTTTTGCTGTTTTCCCAGTTCTCAGACGGCTCCACAAGAGCCGTGCTGCTGGTAAGCTGCCAGCTGCTGAACAGGTGATGTTCGTCAGTCCCCGTCTCCGTCACGGTGATTTCATCGCCTGCCAGCGCACGGCTGCCTTCCACGCCATTTACAAGGATGGTGCCTTTTCCGCCGTCCACCGACACATTGTAAACCGTTTTGCATTTTGCGGTCAGGGTCACGTCGCCCTCAGGCATTTTAAAGGTAAAGGTGCTGCTGTTCTGCCAATTCGGGTCAACCTCTGTGATGTTCTCGCCGCCGGTCCACTTCTCGAACTGATCCTCGATACCCGTGCTCGCGGTAAACCGAATGGTTACCTCGGTGCCCGGCAGATAGATGCCGGTGGTCTTGCTGGGCTCGTTCTCGTCCACGATGGTGCCGCCGGTCACGGTGAGGTTGTACAGCTGCATGTAATCAGCTTTCAGGGTCACATTGCCTGCGGGCATTTTAAAGGTAAAGGTTTTGCTGGTGCTATCGTTTGCCGCTGTCCAGCCGCCATCCGGCTTTGCGGGTGCAGTGCCGGTATACGTCCACTTCTCGAACTGTTTAGTGGTATCACCGCTCTCGGTAAACACAATGGTCACCTCGGTGCCCGGCAGATAGTTGCCGGTGTCGCCGTTTCCGCCCACGATGGTGCCGCCGTCCACCGTCAGGGTGTAGGCCGTTTTGCATTCAGCTTTCAGGGTCACATTGCCTGCGGGCATTTTAAAGGTAAATTCTTTGCTGTTCTGCCAGCCATCGGGCAGGCCCGTGGGCTCCGTGCCGCTGAACGTCCACTGATCGAACTTCTTTGTATCCGTGTCCGCCGGGGCCGTAACGGTCACCATTTCACCGGCATAGAAGCTGGTATCGCTGATGCCATTTGTCTTGGCGGTGACACCTTCCGGCAGGGTAAGGGTGTAAAGGGTGTCGGGTTCAATGCACAGATACGGCGTTGTGCTGCTGATGGCGCTGCGGGTATGGAGCTTTCCACCATTCTGTGCGGTCTGGTAGAAATAGCCCTTGCCCGCTGGCGGCGTATAGGTGATGTTCTGTGCCGTCCGGCCGCTGGTGTCCTTGTTGATGATTTCTACCTTATTGGTATTTTTAATGGTAGAACTGCCGGTAATGATCGGCTCGGAAGCCCGGCTTCCCGTCACGGTAATGCCGCCGCTCTGTTCTACATTCAGCCCGCCGAAAATTGCCGGGCCGCTGCTGTTGGTAATGGTAACGGCTCCGGTGGTGTCGATGCTTGCACCACCCTGCACAAGGGCGGAACCATCGCTCTTACTGCCGGTAACGCTCACATCGCCGGTGCTGTTTTTCACCGTGAGTTTTTTACTGGTCACCTGTCCCTTCGGGTTGCTCAGCTCCATTTTGCCGGTGCTGGTCAGGGTGATATTGCCGCTGACGGCAGGCGAGTTGGCGGTGCCGCCGCTCACCTTCACGCTGCCGCTGTCATGTACGGTCAGATCGCCGGACACGGCAAGGCCGGTGCCGGTGTTGGTAATGCTCACGGCGCCCCTGCTGGTGATATCAGCGCCATTGTTAAGTGTGGCATTGCCGGTTCCGGTCACCGTAACATCGCCGGTGCCGCTGGCGTTCTTCACGGTCAGCTTGCCGCCCACGGCAATGCCACGGCTGTTGCTGATGTTCACTGCACCGCTGCTGGTAATGTTGGCCGCATAACGGACAGCATTATGCTGTGTGTTGCCAACAACTGTCACGCCGGTGCTGCTGTCGATGGTCAGATTGCCATCAACCGCAATGCCGCTTTCATTTTGAATGCTTACGTTTCTGCCCGCCGTAATGGTGGCATTGCCCTTGATAGCAGCAGCATTGTCGCCCGTACCGCCGCCCGTCACAGTGACGGCACCACCGGCATTCACAGACAAGCCCTTGCCCACCACGTTTTTTGTGTCGTCACTTTTGATCTCAACAGCGCCGGTGCTCGTGATATCAACTTTGCTTGCTCCACCCGTAGTAGTTACACTTCTACTGCTGGTCACGGTCAGTTCGCCGTCAACCGCCTGATAGTTGAGCGGCGCCCCAAACATTCCAGAAACGATGTTTTCAATTTTCACATCACCGTTGCTTGCAATGCTGGCATTGGTTCCAAAGGCTCCTGCAACGGCACAGATTGAGCCTTTTGCATTGCTTCCCGTGATCGTCACATTGCCTGTACCTGCTGTGTTGTCCACATCCAGAGAGTAAACGACCGCCGCACCGTGCGGATTGGTGACGGTCACATTTCCGTGGCATTCTGTAACTTTCAATGCACCATAAAAGGCTCCTGTATACTCTTTTGAGGTATCCGCTGTCTTGATTGTAACATTGCGCATACCCGTAATGGTAAGGCCCCGGCCATTGTCCATTCGTGTATTATTGGTGCAGACCAGAACAATATCCGTGCTGGCTCCGCCTGCAAGCGTCACATCTGCCATTACATCTTCCTTGCTTGCCTCCATTGTGATGGTCACAGTGGTGCCATCGTATGCATAGCTGCATCCGGGCAGTTTTGTCCCAATAGTGCCTGCATTCAGCGGCTCCGGCAAGCCATTGTTTTTCTGAATCCAGATAACGCGGTCATCTGCCGCCAGTGCCGGTGCGCACACGCTCAGCACCATGCACAGCGCCACAAGGGCCGCGGCCAGCCTTTGGGTCAGGGTCGTCTGCTTCATACGGAATTCCTCCTTTTTGCTTACGGGGGGGGGTATGCGTCCACCTTGAAAATACCATATTTCACCTTCTTTTTCAATAAAACCTGCGTGAAACGCCCCAAAAACTGCGTGAAAAACGTTTTGCACCGCTGTGCGCGCCTTTGCCCCCTCTTGCAATTTGTGCGCAAAGGGTGTAGAATACAGTCACAATCAAATACAGGGGAGCTTGTAAAGCAGGCTGAGAGGAAGTACCCAAACTTCGACCCTTTTACCTGATGCGGATAATGCCGCCGTAGGAAGTCAGAATGGATGATTTTTTGCAGGAGGCACCGCGGAAGGTGTCTCCTGTTTTTTGTTGTGTACCGATTACCATTAAGGAGGATGCCTTGTACTTTTCTGCGGAAGTGCCGCAGCGGGCTGAGGGGGAGCGCCCTGAGCTTTGAGACCGTCAGCGATGGGAAGCCGTGTTCCGGCGTGAGAGGAGACCAGCAAGTCTCGACCGCTTCTTATAGTTCCTGCGCCGGGTCTGGCACCGGGTGCGGGCTGTTTGCGGAGGCGCTGTATGGTTTTTGCTGCTTCCGCAGGTTTGGAAAGGAGCCTTGCCTTATGAAAAAACTCTCTGTGAAAAAGCTGGCGCTGGCCGGCATGCTGTGCGCTCTGTGCGTGGTGGGCAGCGTATTCAGCTTCCCCATGTTCGGCAGCAAATGTGCACCCATCCAGCACATGGTCAATGTGACCTGCGCGGTGCTGCTTGGCCCGTGGTGGGGCGTGGGCGTGGCCTTTGTGGCCTCGCTGCTGCGCAATCTGCTGGGTCTGGGCAGCCTGATGGCCTTCCCCGGCAGCATGTTCGGCGCACTGCTGTGCGGCCTTGTGTACCATAAGACCAAAAACATCCTTGCCACCATGGTGGGCGAGGTGTTCGGCACCAGCATTCTGGGCGGCCTGTGCGCTTACCCGGTGGCCATCTTCCTCATGGGCAAGAGCGCCGGCGACATCGCGTTCTATGCCTACATCGTGCCGTTCCTCATCTCCACTGCAGTGGGTTCCATCATTGCGGGCGTGCTGGTGTACAGCCTGCAGCGCTCCGGCGCTCTGCACAGCATGCAGAAGAGCCTTTCCTGACGGTGGTGCGTGCAAATGTTTAAAACAGAGTTTGAAAATGTCCGCCGCACCTGCCCGCTCATCCATAACATTACCAACTACGTCACCGTGAACGACTGCGCCAATATGGTGCTGGCCTGCGGTGCTTCGCCCATCATGGCCGACGATGCCGCTGAGGTGGAGGACATCACCACCATCTGCGGCGGTCTGAACATCAACATCGGCACCCTGAACAGCCGCACCATCACCAGCATGCTGCTGGCGGGCAAAAAGGCAAACCAGCTGGGCCATCCTGTGGTGCTGGACCCGGTGGGTGCGGGTGCATCCCGCCTGCGCACCGACACGGCTTTCCGCCTGCTCAGGGACGTAAAGTTCACCGTGATCCGCGGCAACATCTCGGAGATCAAAACGCTGGCCTCCGGCGCGGGAACCACCAAGGGCGTGGATGCCGATGTGGCCGATAAAGTTACTGAGGAAAATCTGGATTCTGCCGTGGCCTTTGCCAAGGCCTTTGCAGCCCAGACGGGTGCCGTTGTTGCCATTACCGGTGCCATCGACATCGTGGCCGATGCCGAAAAAGCCTACTGCATCCGCAACGGCAATGCTATGATGAGCAGCATCACCGGTACGGGCTGCCAGCTTTCGGCCCTGACGGCGGCGTTCGTCACCGCCAACCCCGGCCATCCGCTGGAAGCCGCTGCAGCCGCAGTGTGCGCCATGGGCCTTGCGGGCGAGACCGCCCACAAGCGCCTGACCCCGCTGGACGGCAACTCCACCTACCGCAATTATATCATCGATGCCATTTACAATATGACCCCGGAACAGCTGGAAGAAGGAGCAAACTATGAAGTGCGATAAGCAGAACATGCTTCTGTATGCCGTCACCGACCGCGCATGGGTGGGCAAACAGACCCTCTATGAACAGGTGGAGAGCGCCCTGAAGGGCGGTGTCACCTGTGTGCAGCTGCGTGAAAAAGAGCTGGACGACGAAGCTTTTCTGAAAGAGGCTGTGGAGATCCATGCTCTGTGCCAGCGCTACGGCGTGCCGTTCTTTGTGAACGACAATGTGGACATTGCCATCCGCTGCCACGCCGAGGGTGTGCACGTGGGGCAGGAGGATATGGCCGCAGCGCAGGTGCGCGCCCGTGTGGGCGAGGGAATGATGATCGGCGTTTCCGTCCACAGTGTGGAGGAAGCACTGGAAGCCGTCAAGCACGGCGCAGACTGCCTTGGCGTGGGCGCAGCCTTTGCCACCCACACCAAGACCGATGTGGATGTTCTGCCCCACGAGACCCTGAAGGCCATCTGTGATGCCGTGGACATCCCGGTGGTGGCCATTGGCGGCATCCACAAGGAGAACATCCTGCAGCTCAAGGGCACCGGTGTGGATGGCGTGGCCCTTGTGAGTGCCATCTTTGCAGCAGACGACATCGAGACCGAGTGCAAAGAGTTGAAAGCCCTGTCGGAGCAGATCATCTGACCGATCCCGCGGCAAACCGGGGACACCACCTTGGGCCGCGTTATAAAATTCATGGAGAAAACCAACATGAAAAGCGTATTTTGCGCAGGTGCCGGCATCCAGAACGTTCTGTTTTTTCTGAATGACGGCTGCCTTTCCCTATCATTGTATGACCAGCACCCTGCTGTTCAGAGATAAACTGTCATTTGGAGGAACAGAGCGTATGCAGACTTATACTACCCAGATGGATGCTGCCCGCAAGGGCATCATCACGCCGCAGATGGAGATCGTGGCTAAAAAAGAGTATCGCACCACCGAGGAGATCCGCCAGTGGGTGGCCGAGGGCAAGGTAGCCATTCCGGCCAACAAGCACCACGAGTGTTTGAACCCCGAGGGTGTCGGCTCCATGCTGCGCACCAAGATCAACGTGAACCTTGGTGTCTCCCGCGACTGCAAGGACTACAATGTGGAAATGCAGAAGGTGATGAGCGCCGTCAACATGGGCGCCGAAGCCATCATGGACCTGTCCAGCCACGGCAACACCCAGCCCTTCCGTCAGAAGCTGACCCACGAGTGCCCGGTGATGATCGGCACCGTGCCGGTGTACGATTCGGTCATCCACTACCAGCGCGATCTGGCTGAACTGACCGCACAGGACTTCATCGATGTGGTGCGCCTGCATGCAGAGGACGGTGTGGACTTTGTCACCCTGCACTGCGGCATCACCCGCAAGACCATCGAGCAGATCCGCAAGCACAAGCGCAAGATGAACATTGTCAGCCGCGGTGGCTCTCTGGTGTTTGCATGGATGAGCATGACCGGCAACGAGAACCCCTTCTACGAGCACTTTGACGAGATCTGCGAGATCTGCGCCGAGCACGATGTGACCATCTCGCTGGGCGATGCCTGCCGTCCCGGCTGTTTGGCTGACGCCACCGATGTGTGCCAGATCGAGGAGCTGGTGCGTCTGGGCGAGTTGACCAAGCGCGCATGGGCACACAACGTGCAGGTGATGGTGGAAGGCCCCGGTCATGTGCCCCTGAATCAGGTGGCTGCCAACATGGAGGTGCAGAAGAGCATCTGCATGGGCGCACCCTTCTATGTGCTGGGACCCCTCGTCACCGATATCGCTCCCGGCTACGACCACATCACCGCTGCCATCGGCGGCGCTGTGGCTGCAGCCAGCGGTGCAGCTTTCCTGTGCTATGTGACCCCCGCCGAGCATCTGGCTCTGCCCAATGTGGACGATGTGAAGCAGGGCATCGTGGCCTCCAAGATCGCTGCCCACGCCGCCGATATCGCCAAGGGCATCCCCCACGCCCGGGACATCGACGATAAGATGGGCGATGCCCGCCGTGTGCTGGACTGGGATGCACAGTTCGCCTGCGCACTGGACCCGGAGACCGCAAAGGCCATCCGCGATGCCCGCCTGCCGGAGGACGACCACAGCGACACCTGCAGCATGTGCGGCAAGTTCTGTGCCGTGCGCAGCATGAACAAGGCGCTGGCCGGTGAGTACATCGACATTCTGTAAAAATCTTCTGTTTTGCGCGCAGCAGCGTGCATCTTCCTCCGCCGCCCGGTATGACCGCCGGGCGGCTTTTTTATTATCGATTATTTCTATCAATTTTTTAGAATTTACAATTCTTCTGTACTGTACTATAATGAAGTTATCGTCTTCATTCCATTGATCTACAGGAGGAATCTGTCTTGCTGGTAAATCTTATCGAATCCGTCTATCGCCTGCTGTGGGGCGACCTGTTCACCATCCCGCTGGGCGGCGGCATCGGCATTTCCTTCATGGTGGTGCTGCTGTTCACGGCGGGCATCTGGTTCACCTGCCGCACCCGTCTTTTGCCGGTGCGGCTGTTCCGGGATATGATCGCCGCCGTGTGCGAGAAAAAGCAGGGCAGGGACGGCCTTTCCTCCTTCCAGACGCTGGTCATTTCCACCGCCACCCGCGTGGGCATGGGCAATCTGGTGGGCGTGGTGGCCGCTGTTTCTGCAGGCGGTGCCGGTGCGGTGTTCTGGATGTGGGTCACTGCCATTCTGGGTGCGTCCACCTCCTTTATCGAATCCACCCTTGCCCAGAAATACCGCCAGCCCGACCCGCTGTACGGCGGCTGGCGCGGCGGCCCAGCCTACTATCTGCATGTGCTGGCGGAGCGCAGGCGCGGCAAAAAGCTCAAACGCTCTGTGGTAGCGGCACTGTTTGCGGCGTCTGGCCTCATCTGCTGGTGCGGCATCAGTCAGGTGATCTCCAACTCGGTCAGTTCCGCGTTTGAAAATGCGTTCCATATTCCGCCGCTTACTACCACACTGGTGCTCACGGCCATTGCAGCGGTGATCGTGCTGCGCAAGAATGCCACCGTGAAAAGTCTGGACGTGATGGTGCCCATCATGGCGGTGTGCTATTTTGTCATCACCGTGGGCATCGTGCTGTTCAACCTGCCCAAGCTCCCGGCGGTGTTCGGGCGCATCTTTGCGGAAGCGTTCGGTCTGCGGCAGGCCGTGGCTGGCGGCTTTGGTGCTGTGCTGATGAACGGTGTCAAGCGCGGCCTGTTCTCCAACGAAGCGGGCAGCGGTTCGGCACCCTGTGCAGCTGCCGCCGCAGAGTGCGACGACCCGGTCAAGATGGGCTTTGTGCAGGCACTGGGCGTGCTGATCGATACGGTGGTGATCTGCAGCTGCACGGCTTTTTTGATGCTGCTGGTGCCGCAGGAGATCACAGAAGGACTTGCGGGCATGGACTTTTTGCAGACTGCCCTGCAGTACCATCTGGGCGGCTTTGGTGTCGTGTTCATTGCGGCCACGCTGGCGCTGTTCAGCTTTTCCACCTTTCTGGGCGTTTTGTACTATGCCCGCGGCAATGTGGCCTATCTGTGCGGCGACAACTGGTGGAGCCAGACCGTGTATAAGCTGATCGCGCTGGCCATGCTGGTGATCGGCGGTATGCAGGCCTACACGGTGGTGTGGGATCTGGGCGACGTGGGCATTGGCCTGATGACCATTTTCAATATGATAGCCTTGGTGCCCATGGCAAAGGAAGCGCTTGCCGCCCTGAACGACTACGAAAAACGCAAAAAACTGCAGTAAATAGCAAAGGCCCGGCTCCCTGCAACATGGGAACCGGGCCTTTCAGGTTATTTTATTGCAGATCAGATTTGTTTAAAAGCAGTCCGGCTGCCAGTCCCACCGCTGCGGGCAGCACCCAGCCAAAGCCCATGCTGCCCAGCGGCAGAGCGTTGGCGGCGGCAGATACTGCCCCCAGCGGCAGCGCAGCGGCGATGCTCTGCAGGGCGGTCAGGCCCATACACAGCGGATACACCGCCCGGTGCTTTTCAAGGCCTGGCATAAAGGAAAGCAGGATCAGCACGATGGCTGCGGGATAAATGGCGTTCAGCACCGGAGTGGACAGCCGGATGATGGCAGCAAGGCCGAGGTTCGATACCAGCATACTGGCCACAGCAAAAAAAGCTGCGATGGCAGGGTAGGGGATGCGGGGCAGAAGCTGATGAAAATACTGCCCCACGCAGGCGATCAGGCCCACGCAGGTGTTGAAGCATGCGATCACAAAAATGGCCGCAATAAGCACAAGGCCCGCCCGGCCGAACAGCGTTTGCGCCAGAGCGGTAAGCACCTCGGCACCGGTGGCAAGCCCCGGATACACCGTGCCGGTCTCGGCCCCGGCGTGGCCCAGCATGGCGTAGACCACCAACAGCAGCCCGCCTGCAATAAAACCGGCCCGGATGGTGCCGCCCTCCACGGCACGGCTTTCTGTGACACCCCGGGCGCGGATGTTCAGGGCGATGACCGCGCCAAAATTCAGCCCGGCCAGCGTGTCCATGGTCTGGTAGCCGTACAGGATGCCCTGCACAGCGGGCAGGGCTGCGTACTCTGCGCTGGGTGTGCCGTAGTGTGCCGCCAGCGGATGGATGAGACACCCGGCAAACAGCACCACGATGAGCACGATCAGGCTGGGGCAGAGGATGCGGCCCAGCCAGTCGGTAAGCTTTTCCGGCCGCAGTGCCACCAGAAAGGCCGCTGCAAAAAACAGCACCGAGTAGGCCAGCTGCAGCCCGGAACCGCCGCCTATCAGCGGCACCAGCATCTGGAAGGAGGTGCTGGCGGTGCGGGGGATGGCAAGGCAGGGCCCGATGGAAAGATACACCAGAATGGTGAACACCACGGCAAACACCGGATGCACCCGGCCGGCAAGCCTGTCCAGACCGCCTGCACGTGCCACAGCCACCACGCCCGCAATGGGCAGGCCGACGGCGCTGACGGCAAGGCCCGCAAAGGCAGGCCAGAGGCTGGTACCGGCCTGTGCGCCCAGATGCGGCGGGAAGATCAGGTTCCCGGCTCCGAAAAACATGGAAAACAGTGTAAAGCCGACCAGAAGCAGATTTTTGCCGGAAAGCTTCTGCATAGGACAGACACCTCATTTCTTTTCTGCATCAAAGATGACAGAGATTTATACAGTTCAGTTTATCGTTTTATGCATTTCATGTCAAGAAAGAAAAACATGAAGAAAAGTAATGACAGGCATGATAAGCTCTTATGCATCATGATGCACGGGCCATTGGCGTTTGGAAAGAGATATGGTATTATAATGTATAATGTAGAACTGGGCAGGCCATCAGGGCGCTTTCTCCGCGAAATTCGGGGCTTCCAGCTCCCGCCCTGTTGCCTTATGGCAACAGGGTCCTATCCTCGGATCATTCGCTGGCGAAACACCTTGCCGTCCTGCATTTATTTGTAATCAGGAGCAGGTAAGTTTATGAAGCAACATAAACAATTTTTTCAGCGGCTGGGCGCTGCGGCCTTCTGGCTGGCGGTGTGGCAGTGCGCCGCCATGGCGGTGGGACAGGAGGTGTTCCTTGTTTCGCCGGTGCAGGCGGTGCGCACTCTTTTGCAGCTTTTGCCGCAGGCAGAATTCTGGCAGCGGGTGGGTTTCAGCTCCGGGCGCATTCTGCTGGGTTTTGGGCTGGGCGTGGCCGTAAGCATCGTGCTGGCTGTGGCCGCACAGGCGTGGCACACGGCAGATGTGCTGCTTGCTCCGGTGCTGCAGCTGGTCAAAGCCACGCCGGTGGCAAGCTTTATCATTCTGGCGCTGGTGTGGGTGCGGGGGGCATCGCTTTCGGTGCTCATCAGCTTTTTAATGGTGCTGCCCGTGCTGTACGGTGCGGTGCGCACCGGCATCCAGAGCGCAGACCCACAGCTGTTGGAGATGACGAAGGTGTTTCGCCTTCCGCTGGGCCGACGGCTGCGGGCGGTGTGGCTGCCTGCGGTGCTGCCAGCTTTCCGGCAGGGATGCAGCGTGGCCCTTGGCATCTGCTGGAAGAGCGGCGTTGCCGCTGAGGTGATCGGCCTGCCCAATGGCAGCATCGGCGATGCACTCTACCGGGCCAAGATCACCCTTTCCACCGGGGAGCTGTTCGCATGGACGTTTGTGATCATCCTGCTCAGCGCCGGGTTTGAAAAGCTGTTCCTGCTGCTTCTGGACTGCGTGACCCGCGCCGTGACCGGGGAGGTGCCGCAATGCTGACCATCAAGCATCTGACAAAACAGTTCGGGAAGAAAACGCTTTTCCGGGATCTCTGCCTCACGGTGGAAGGCCCGGCGGTGCTGTGGGCACCCAGCGGCTGGGGCAAGACCACATTGCTGCGCATCCTCATGGGGCTGGAAGAACCCACTTCTGGCATAGTACAGGGCGTTGGCCGGGTGGCAGCAGTGTTTCAGGAAGACCGGCTCTGCCCGCAGCTGACAGCTGTGCAGAACGTGACGCTGGTATTGCCCGGCAGTGCAGAACGATACAAAGAGCAAATCATAAAAGATTTTCAACAGTTTGGCATGGATGCTGCTGCACTGGCCCTGCCTGCAGCACGGCTTTCCGGCGGACAGAAGCGCCGCACGGCTCTGCTGCGGGCTTTGTGGGCCGCCAGCGATACGCTGCTGTTAGACGAACCCTTTACCGGAATGGACCCGGACACCCTTGCCGCTGCTGCGGCGCTGCTGCGGGAGCGCTGCGGAGAAAAGCCTGTCTTGCTGGCTACCCACGACCGCGAAGCCATCCGCCTTCTGGGCTGGCCGGTGGTTGAGCTGGAAAATGCCTGAACCTGCATCTATCCTATAGAATGAAAAATCGGAAAGACCAGAACGGCCTTTCCGATTTTTTGCTGCTTGGAATATTTTACTGAAAAATACGCAGGGGATACGTCGAACTGCGTCAGTTCAGCAGCTTTGCCGGGTCAAGGTACTGCTCACCCTGCAGTACTTCCAGATGGATATGCGTCTCCTCGGCGCATTCGTTGGGAATGCTGCCTGCACGGCCAAGTATCTGGCCCACACTCACTTCATCGCCGGTCTGCACCGTGGGGTCGGCTGTACCGCACACCCGCCACAGGTGCCCGGCGCTGTCCTCGATGCACACCACACTGCCCCAGCGGCTATCGGTGTCCACGGCGGTCACCTTACCGGCGGCGGGAGCACACACCTGTGCATCCTGCGCACAGGCGTAGTCCACACCGTTGTGGGTGCGCCAGTCGCCAAGGGTGCTGCTATACACCAGCTCATCGCCGCTGTAGGCGTTCAAGACCCTGCCCGAGACGGGCTGCGTGGAGGCAGGCGCAGCTGAACTGCTGGCAGGCGAGGATGCGCCCTGCAGTGCGGAGGGTTCGTGCACCAAACCAGAGCCAGACTGCGCCCCAGAAGAGGACGCAGAGGATGCGGGCTTGGGTACATTTGCCGAAGATTCTGCGGCGTCGGTCACGGGCTGCTGCCATACATCGTCCTCCTGTGGGTCAAGGGTGAGCTGCGGTTCCGGTGCAGGTTCCTCCTGCGGGGTCGTCAGGTCGTCGTAGCTCTTTTTCAGTTCATCCCGCACGGTGCGCACTGCCCACACGCCCGCCGCTGCGGCTGCGACGAGACAGGCCAGCAGTGCCAGTGTAAAGCCCCTGCTGCGCAAAAACTTTTTGATCTGCTCCATTGTCGTTACTCCCATCTGCTGCATTGTGTACGCATTGCTTCTGGGCTTAGTGTGGGACAGCAGGGCAGGTTTTATGCACGGAACGATTTAAAATGGCCTCCATTTCATTCTGGCCATAATAGCGGAATTGCATTTATAGTGATGCAGAACCGGTCAGACTGCGGTCTGACCGGTTCTACGTTTTCACGAGAGGGGCCGCAGCCGGAAAATGCATCTTCCCTCTGTGGCCTTCTGTGTTGATACCCAGAGCGAAGCGGAGAATATTCTAAATGATATTACCAAATAAAAAGGCCCTCCCTTTTCGGGAGAGCCTTTGCGGATCAAAAATCAGTTGCGGCGGCGGCTGTTCATGCCCAGCAGGCGCACAACATACAGGAAGATGTTGATGAAGTCCAGATACAACGTCAGTGCGCCGTAGATGGAAGCCTTCTCGGCCAGCTCACCGTCATAGGCGTAGTAGGAGAACATCTGGCTCAGCTTCTGGGTGTCGTAGGCGGTCAGCAGCATGAACACCACCAGACCGACAGCGCTGTACAGCACCGTGGTAAGGAAGCTCATGCCGAACAGCATGCCCACAAAGCCGGTGATGATGAGCGCGAACAGGCCCATCATCAGCTTGGGACCCCAGCCGGACAGATCCTTGTGGGTAGTAGTGCCGTAGACCGCCATCAGGCCGAAGTACAGCGAGGTGGCAAGGAAGGCCAGCACCAGAGTGCCCAGATCAAATACCAGGAAGTAGTAGCTCAGCACCATGCCGTTGAGCAGTGCATAGGCAAAGAAGGTGGCTCTTGCACCGCCCACCGACATGTTCTGCACGCGGGAGCTGAGCACATACACCAGCACCAGCTCTGCGATGGTGAACACCAGATACAGCGAGTTGACAACGTACAGCAGCGGGGTAGCGGCTGTAACGAACGCCGCGGCAAAGGTGATGAGCAGGCCTACCGCCATCCAGCGGTAGGTGCGGTTCATATAGTCAGCCGAGGTCATGGCAGGCTCCGTGTAGCCTCGATCGTAACCATTGTAATTGTAATCCATATGGGACTCCTCCAGTCTCTTTCTGCCGGAACACTTTTTCCTTGCTCCGGTCTACGGAATATAGTATACTGCATAGAAATGAACGTTTCATGAAAAAGGCTGTGATATTGTATGTCTCTTGGGCTTTATTTACACATTCCGTACTGTTTTTCCAAATGCAGATACTGCGATTTCTATTCCCATCCCGGTGAGCGCGGCGTACCGGAAGCTTATGTGGATGCTCTTTTGCGGGAGCTTTCCCGCTTTGCGCCGGAAGCACCTCTGCAGCCGGACACCCTTTATTTTGGCGGCGGCACGCCCAGCCTGCTGCGCCCGGAGCAGGCAAAACGGCTGATCGATGCGGCCCGGCCGATGCCGGGGGCCGAGATCACACTGGAAGCAAATCCGGAGACGGTGACGGAAGAAAGCCTTGCAGGCTTCCGGGAGGCGGGTGTGAACCGTATCTCTTTCGGGGTGCAGTCTGCCCGGGATACCCAGCTGCGCACACTGGGCAGGCCGCACACGGCAAAGCAGGCGCGGGCTGCATTTGCCGCCGCCCGGCGGGCAGGCTTTGCGAACATCAGCGGCGACATCATGCTGGCACTGCCGCACTACACCGAAGCCGAGTTTGACGAAACGCTGGAACTGATCGAGGGTGGTGGGGCTACCCATATTTCGGCATATCTGCTGAAGATCGAGCCGGATTCGGCCTTTGGTAAACATCCGCCCGAAGGCCTGCCCACCGGCGATGAAGCCGCCGATTTTTACCTTTATGCAGTGGAACAGCTGGAACACCACGGCTACAAACAGTACGAGATCTCCAACTTTGCAAAGCCCGGCTATGAGGGCAGACACAACCTCATTTACTGGGACTGCGGCGACTATCTGGGCCTTGGCCCGGCGGCGCACTCCTGCATGGGCGGCAGACGGTTCTACTACCCGCCGGACACCGCCGCTTTCCTGAACGATACCGCCGCCCCGGTGATGGACGGCAGCTGCGGCGCAGAGGACTACCTTATTTTACAGCTGCGTCTGCGCAAAGGCCTTTCGCTGGATGCATACAAAAAACTTTACGGGAAAGAATTTTCCACCGCACAGCTGGCCTTTGTGCAAAACTGCGTCCGGGCAGGCTATGCAAGCTTTGACGGCCGTACCCTTGCCCTGACCCCGGCGGGTCTCATCGTGCAGAACAGCATCCTTGCCCAACTATTGTAATTGGCAGAAATACGGCAACACATTGCTTTTGTGTGTCGATTCTGGTATGATATACTCGTATTATTAGGCGATGGGAGAGAAAACGGATGGCGAAGGTGTTGATCGTAGGTGCAGGCGCGGCAGGACTGATGGCGGCGGGTGCCGCCGTGCGGCAGGGGCATCAGGTGACGGTGCTGGAACACATGGACAAGCCCGGCCAGAAGATCCTTGTCACCGGCAAGGGCCGCTGCAATGTGACCAACGACTGCCCGGCAGAGGAATTTCTGCGCCATGTGCGCACCAACCCGCGCTTTCTGTATTCGTCGCTGGGGGCTTTCCCGCCCGCAAAGACTATGGAACTGTTCGAGGGCCTTGGCGTGGAGCTGAAGGTGGAGCGCGGCCGCCGGGTGTTCCCGGTATCGGACAAGGCCGAGGAGATCCGGCGGGCTCTTTTGCGCTATGCGCAGGATGCTGAACTCGTGCATGACGGCGCGAAAAAGCTGCTATTGGAAGAGGTAACACCGGAGCCGGAAGCAGCTCCCGCCGCACCGGAAAACCCGCGCCACCCCAAAAAGAAAAAGGCAGGCCCGGCACTGCGGTGCATCGGTGTGCGGGGCACCTCCGGCCGGGAGTACCGGGCGGATGCCGTGCTGGTGGCCACCGGCGGCGTGAGCTACCCCACCACCGGCTCTACCGGCGACGGCTACAAACTGGCCCAGCAGGCCGGGCACACCCTCATCGAGCCGGTGCCCAGTCTGGTCAGTCTTGTGAGCCATGACGCGGACTGCAAAAAGATGATGGGCTTGGCGCTGAAAAACGTCACCCTGACCCTGTTCGAGGACAGCAAGGCCATTTTTGACGAGCAGGGCGAAATGCTGTTCACTCATTTTGGCATCAGCGGCCCGCTGACTTTGAGCGCATCCAGCCATCTGGGCGACATGAAAAAACACAAGTATCATGCGGAGATCGACCTGAAGCCCGCTCTCAGCGAGGAGCAGCTTTACGACCGCATCACGCGGGATTTTGCCCTGCTGGCAAACCATGCGGCGCAGGGCGCGCTGGTAAAGCTTTTGCCGTCCAGTATGCAGCCGGTGATGGTGGCGCGCTGGGGCATCGACCCGGCTACCAAGGCAAACCAGATCACCCGGGAGCAGAAGAGGGAGCTGGTGCAGCTGATGAAGCACTGGCGGGTGTCCATTGATGCCCGGGGCGATCTGGCCCATGCCGTGATCACCAGCGGCGGTGTGTCCGTGCGGGAGGTGGACCCCAAAACCATGCAGAGCAAAAAGGCGATGGGCCTTTACTTTGCAGGCGAAGTGCTGGATGTGGATGCCTATACCGGCGGCTACAATCTGCAGATCGCCTTCTGCACCGCACAGAGCTTTGCAAATAATCTGTAATTACAGATAAAACAATTTTAAATGCCCTCCGCGCTGCTCTGGGCATATTTATAGGAATAGATTTTTTGATTTGTATTTTGAAAACGACTGCGGTCGTTTTCAAAATACGTTTTCACAAAAAGGGTTGTTGCCGGGATAGTCTCACAGACCGCTGCGCAACTGTTCCTGAAGGGAACGAGCAGCAATGCAGTTCTCCGTTGCGGCCCCGCTTGTGAAAAATCAAATCTGGAAAATCCGCAGATTTTCCAGATTTGTAAATATTTAAAATAATTTTCCGCTTAAAAAGGAGAAGATATAAAATGGTATCTGTTGCGATCGACGGGCCTGCAGGTGCAGGCAAATCTACGCTGGCACGCCGTCTGGCGGCTGAAATGGGCTATATTTATGTGGATACCGGTGCCATGTACCGCGCCATCGGCCTGTATGCCCTGCGTGCGGGCAAGGAACCCAAGGACAACGCAGCGGTCAACGCACTGCTTCCCCAGATCGAGCTGCGGCTGGCCTCCATTGAGGGCGAGCAGCACATTTATTTAAAGGAAGAGGATGTGAGCACCGCCATCCGCACCGAGGCCGCAGGTATGGCTGCCTCTGCCGTGGGCGCAAACCCGACTGTGCGTGCCTTTCTGCTGGAACTGCAGCGGGATATGGCCAAAAAGCAGGACGTGCTGATGGACGGACGCGATATCGGCACGGTGGTGCTGCCGGATGCCACGGTGAAGATCTTCCTCACCGCCACGCCGGAAGCCCGCGCCACCCGGCGCTGGAAGGAGTATCAGGCCAAAGGCATCGATACTCCCTATGAAGAGGTGCTGGCCGACGTGAAGCAGCGGGATCATCAGGACACCCACCGTGCCGCTGCACCCCTGAAGCAGGCGGACGATGCCGTGCTGCTGGACACTTCGGAGCTGGATTTTGAACAGAGCCTTGCTGCAATGAAGAAGATCATTGCGGAGAAAGTGAATAAAACGATAAAATGATATTATATTACATCTTAGTACCCTTTGCGTGGCTTTTGTGGCATATCGGCTTCCGCATCCATGTAGAGGGCCGCGAAAACCTGAAAAAGGTGCAGACAAAGGGCTGCATCCTTGCGCCCACCCATGTCTCCGCCATCGACCCGGTGTTCATCGTGGTCACCCGGTGGGGCAGGCGGATGATCGTGTTCGCCAAGAAGGAACTGTTCGAGATCAACGCCCTGCTCACATGGTTCTTCCGGTGCTGCGGCGCGGTGTGCGTGCGCGGCACAAAGGATGAGATGGCTGCCATCGAGCAGACCGTTGAGGCCTGCAAAAACGGCAAGACCCTGCTCATCTTCCCGGAGGGCACCCGCGAAAAGGACGGGAAGCTTCTGCCGCCCAAGAGCGGACTGTTCGTCATTGCGGCGGGGGCCGGGGTGGACGTAGTGCCCTGCCGCATCCTGTACGATACGCCGGATGGAAAAATGCACCTGTTCTGCAAAGTACGGGTGATCTACGGTGAGCCGATGCCTGCAGAGCAGTTTGCCATGGAGAGCCGCCGCGACACCAAAAAGCTGCGTGCCAACAAGCAGGCCCTGCTGGATGCGTGGGAAAAGATGGGGGCGTAAAAGATGGAGATCCGAGTTGCCAAAACGGCGGGGTTCTGTTTTGGTGTCAAGCGGGCGGTGGACCTGACCTATGGCCTGCTGAACGAAGGCTGCAAGGTGACCACCCTCGGCCCGCTGATCCATAACCCGCAGGCTGTGGAGGATATGCAGAAAAAGGGTGCCCTTGTGGCGGATGCCATCGCCGATGTGCCCGCCGGGTACGAGGTGGTCATCCGCAGTCACGGCGTGCCGCGCACTGTGTACGACGAGCTGGATGCGCGCGGCATCACCTACCATGATGCCACCTGTCCCTTCGTGCAGAAGATCCAGCGCATTGCCGCCGAGGCCGAAAAGGCGGGGGCGGTGCTGCTGGTGGCAGGCGACAAGACCCATCCGGAGGTGCAGGGGATCGTGGGCCACACCCGCGGAGAGGTGTTCGTTTTTGCCGATCTGGCCGAGTTGAAGGCATGGAAAGGCCCCTCTGACCCGCAAAAACCCCTGTTTGCAGTTGCACAGACCACATTTCAGGTTACAAAATGGCAAGAAAGTTCGGAGTTTCTCAAAAAAGCCTATACAAACGCCCGAATTTTTGATACAATATGTAATGC
>ENA-UEQI01000014-UEQI01000014.1-human-gut-metagenome-genome-assembly--contig:-NODE-14-length-59061-cov-15.631239_pt1 | contig 59061 bp, 64 predicted proteins | sample MGYA00242946_ERZ507945 | MGnify/ENA primary metagenome ERZ507945 (study PRJEB26167, sample SAMN06115467) | human gut metagenome | host: Homo sapiens | place: China:Guangxi | collected 2016-06-08... | reverse complement strand
GATGTGCCTAAAACCTGGTTACAAATATAAGTATTATATTCATTTACCGCATCATCTGTTTGCGTATTTTTCGAGATTGTTATTTTTATTTTGTCTGTAATCTCGAAACCGCTTGATTTTCGTATATTTTGAATCGATTTCTCCTGCAAGATTTCCAGATTTTACTCCCCAGAAGTTGCGAACCATCCCTTGCAGACAGCGTCGGGCCAGAGTGGCAGCCGCCCTTGGACTAGCATCCAGAATAGCACAAGCTTCTAGATAGTCTGTTTTGATGGGTTCCGGGATATAATCCGGCAGAACTATTCCCGTATACGGAGGATACGTCAACGAGAAAGCATTGTCGAATCCGGTGATTTGAACGGAATATCCTTCACACGCCGGGCAGCAGTGGTAGCGGGCTTGGATTCCATGATTAAGCCATATGTAGCCAGTTACCGCTAATTCGTCCGCATCTCGGCCGAAATCAATCGTTCGGAGTTTTGTATTATCGCTTTTCTCGATGAATTCAACCCCGCAATACGGACATCTAAATTTTGTTTCAGGCATTTCAGCATCTCCCTTCCGCCCCAGTATACCGCAGGAACGAGGTGCACACAAGGAGGTGAACCACATGGACAACAACAAAAAGCCCAGCCGCAAGCGCGACTGGACTCCTAGGACAACAACCAAAATTCTGATTGCTACGATTTGTATGCAGCTTGTCACCCTCGTCGCTCTGATTATCCGAATCGTCCGGGATTTCATCTGACAATCGCGATGATGGCCGCGACCATAGAGACAAAAGCGATCAGCAGCGACGCAACAGTGAGCCAGCGGTTCACTCGGTTTTCTTTCGCCTGCTCTTTCTGGTCGGCTTCGTATCGTTCCACAAACTTGTGCAGATCTTCAGACGATCGAACCTGTGCATTTTCCACGATGCGTTTCGAGCCTTGAGATGCCGCCACCGTTTTTGCCGTGTTGGCATTGTTGCCAAGAATCACCTTGCCTGCATCGCGGATTGCATCTTCCAGTTCCGACATTATTCTCACCTCCCTTCTGTCCTCTATTCTACCGCAGAAGGGAGCCACCCACAAGGAGGTACATCTTCACCATGACTGACATTATCTTATCCACCCAGAACGGCGAGCCGGTGGCATCCAGCCGGGATGTCGCCAAGCGTTTCTGCAAGGAGCACAAGCACGTTCTCGCAGCCATTCGGCAGATTTTAGTGGCCGAAAATTCGGCTACTAAATTCTTCCACGAGACCACGTTCGAGTATCGCGGTCAGAAGTACCCCATGTACCTGATGAACCGGGACGGCTTTTCCCTGCTGGCCATGGGCTTTACCGGCAAGGAAGCCGTACAGTGGAAGCTGAAGTACATTGAAGCCTTCAACCAGATGGAGAAGCAGCTGGCCGCACAGCACAAAGAGCAGCGGGCCGTGCAGGATGCCAGCATCCAGAGCGCCATCGACCGGGTGATCGAAGCCCGGAAGAAGCTGGACGAGAACACCGCTTTTCTGGACGAGTGCCGCAAGAATCGCGAGGACAGCAAGGCCAAGTATATGCAGGTCAAGGCCCTGTGCGGCGAGTTCAAGGCCATTTACGGCCAGAATTGCGACACGGTGCGCACCATGGAGAACGTGGTGCGCGGCTCCCAGAGCTTCCTTACCAACGCCATTGACAGCCTGACCATCGTTGCCAAAGGCTATCCGTTCTACGCTGCCCTGATGGACAGCCTGCTGGATGGGCTGCCCGCCGAAAAGAAGGAGGAATAAAATGTTGAACACATCAACCATTCGCGGCACCTTCCGGCAGATTCCGTACTGGAAGCTGCGGGGCCGGTTCCACAGCTGCGGGTTCCGGGATCAGGAGATTGCAAATGCAATCGGCATCGGAACTGACACAATGAGCAAGCGGATGAACGGGAAGCAGCCTTGGACAAGCACTGAGATCGCAGAAATTTGCAAGACGCTTGATATCCCGCAGGATGAAATCGGGGAGCTGTTCTTCCCTACTGTTGAGAAAGGAGAATCCGCATGAAGATCAAATCCGGCGTATGGTACTGGCTGGCAATGGCCTGCTTTGTGGTGGGCCTGCTGTACGGCATAGGGCTGGAGGGCAGCTTCCAGACCGGCGGCACCGTTTCGGATGCCGACTTCATCACGGCCATGGTGCTGATCCTGCTGGCGGTGTTCTTTGCCCGACTGGGCTTTGCCGCCGAAGCACGTGAGAAACGCCGCCGCAAGGTTCACCAGCAGCCACGCAACACCGTGAAGAGCGGTAGGAAGGCGGGATGACACCACCCATGAATAAAGGAAAGCACTTTACCCGCGTTTGTTTGGACTGCGGCAAGGTGATGGAAAATGTTGCTGGCAACCTACGCTTTTGCGCTTCCTGCCGCAGAGAGCGCCACAACCAATATTGCAGGGATTACAGGGCGCATAATGAAAAACCTGCCCGCGTCATGTGGTACACCGTCTGGGACGCAAAGACCGGCGATCTGCTGGCATCCGGCACGTCTGAGACGTGTGCCAGGCGGCTGGGCTACAAGAGCGCGAACAGCTTTGCGTCTGCCGTCAGCCATGGGCTCAGCGGCAGCCATCGAACTTACAAGTACACATTTGCGCGGGAACGTATCGACCGCAGCGAGGTGGACAGCCTGCCGCCGGTACGCACTATACGAAAAAAGCCCGCCGGTGCGCCAACACCGACGAGCCCAAAGGGTGATGGAATTTGAAAGCCCCATCACCTCGATGATATCACAAAATCGGAGGTTTTACAATGAAAGGAATTTTGATCGAACCGGGCAAAGAGCCGGTAGTCACCACCCTGCCGGACACGCTGCAGGGCATCGAAGCACTGCTGCGGTGCCCCTGTGAGCAGAAAGTCCTGCCACGCACCCCGGCAGTGCTGGTGTACGGCATCATGGGCAGAGACCTGAACCGTATCTATCGCGGCCAGCATATCTACGGCCCTATCCTCTGCTACGGCTGGAAGGGCAACAACATCCAGCCCATGAGCAAGGATGTGCAGGCCGAGATGCTGGACCGCCTCAAGGACACGGAGGTGCGGGTATGACGGACTACACCATCAGTTCCAAGCTTTCCAACGAGACGGTTTATGCCTGTTACCGTGGCCGGTTCTGGCGCTGGAACGGCAGCATTTGGAAAGAAAGCCATCTCATGACGCAGAAATTCGAGCGGGCCAAGGCAGCAGATATGAAGCTGACCCCGCAGGCATTCCTGACCAACGGCGCGGAGTTCGCCCCACTGGACGAGTACGAAATCGACTGCGCAATGCTGGACGCGTTGGAAAATGCCAAGCCCTGCAAGAACGCCCCCATCGAACCGATGGAAGAACACCCTACCCCATCCGCGCGGTGTTCGGATGCTGCCACTGCTGCGGAAAGCCAAACTGCGGCATCCCCGGCAGCGCCGGAGGGGTCAAGCCCTACGACGGAGACGGCAGATGCTGCCAGCGGCTCCGATGCTCCGGGCAATGCAACCGGAAAGAATGCTGCACTATCCGCCACCTCCGGCAGCTCTTTGAGTAATCCCGCCGCACCCACCTTTGACTTTGGTGCAGACGACCAGACAAACGCCCTGCTTTTGCAGGATGCGCAGACCTTTATCGTTAGCACTACCGCCCGTATCATGGCCGCGAAACACGCCCATGACCTGTGCGCTAACAACAAAAATGGCACATGGGGCAAATGGTGTGCAACCGTCGGCATCAGCCGGGATACCGGTGACCGCCTTGTAAATATTGCCGCACAGTGCGGCAATATCCAGATTGAAGGCAAGTCCATTCTGGACGTGCAGCCCCTGAAACTGCTGTATGCTGCGGCCAAGCCCAGCACCCCGGAGGTGGTCAAGCAAGCCGTTTTTACCGGTGACATCACTACTTATAAAGAGTATCAGGAGCTTATGGCCCAACTCAAGGCCGAGAAAGACCGTGCCGACACCGCCGAAAAGTCCGCTCAGAACGCCCGCAAGGAAAATGCCTATTTCAAGGAGCTGGTGAAAAGCGCCGAAGCCCAGACCCATAAAGACGCAGAAAAGCGGGAAGAAGCAGAAAGCCGCTATGAATCCGCTCTTGCCGACATCAGCGGCCTGAAAGAGCAGAACGCCCAGCTGAAAGAGCGCGCCGACTCCGCCGAAGCCCGGGAAGAGGAAGCATGGAAGATGCAGAGCAAGGCCGAAGCCCGGGCCAAAAATGCCGAGGGCCAGCTTTCCGGCTCCCGGCAGGTGGCCGAAGCGGCAAAGCTCCGGGCGGACAAGCTGCAGGAAGAAAATGCGGCCCTGAAAAAGCAGCCCATCGCCGCCGTGGTGGATGAGGAAGAGGTAGACCGGCGGGCCAAAGCTCTGGCTCACCAGTGGGATGAGGAAGAACTGGACCGTCTGGCAGCAGAAAAGGCCTGGGGCCTTGCAGATGCCCGGAATTCTGAACTTGCCAAGGATAACACTGCCCTGCGCAAACAGCTGGCCACACTCCAAGCCCGCGCCAATGACAATACACAGGCCGATTTTGAGACCGCTAACTATTGCGCCAGCCTGTTCCGTTCGGCATGGGACACCTGCAAAGGCAGCTATTCCCGCCTGACCGGTGAAGATCTGGAGAGCACCTTTCAGACCCTGTGCGGCGCACTGAACAGCATCATGGAAGAAGCTTCCCTGCTCTGCCGTCAGCCCGCAGATTATGACGGAGGTGCAGCTGATGAACCCGATGTATGATCTTGCGCTGGACGGCTACGGCCCGCCGCTTGAGCCGCCCGACAACTATTACTTTTTGCCACGCGAACAGGAAACAGAACAGGAGGATCCCGAAAATGACGAATGAATTGACCGTCCGGGTGGAGCACCCGGAACTGCCCGCGATCCGGTGGAACGAGACCGAGGTACAGCAGAATCTGACCGAGATGCTGGCCGCCTACACCGGCCGCGTCTACACCCCGGACACCATCAAGGATGCCAAGGCTGACCGCGCCGCCGTGAACAAGCTGGACAAGCAGCTCAGCGATGCCGCCCGCAGCGCCAAGGCTTTTTACATGAAGCCGTTGGAAGAGTTCTTGCAGAGTGCCAAGCAGATGCAGGGTCAGTGCAAGGCTGTCTCCGGTGCCATTGACCAGCAGGTCAAGGCTGTGGAGGAAGCCGAGAGGCAGGATAAGCAGGATGCGCTGCGGGCTGTCTATGCCGACTGCATCGGAGAACTGCGGGAGCTTATCCCCTTTGACCGCCTGCTTGTGTCCCAGTGGCTGAACAAGACCTATGATCTGGCAAAGGCCAGCCGGGAGCTGCGCCGGGATGTTGAAACACGGCGGAAAGAGTTGAAAATCATTCAGGACACCTGCGGCGAAGATGCTGAAGCCTGCAAGCTGGGATATCTTCGTGTTCTGGATCTGAACGCCGCGCTTGCCGAACACCTGCGCCTGCAGGACAACCGGGAAAAGCTGCGCCGCGCAGAAGCAGAAAGGCAGGCCGCAGAACGTGCCCGCGCAGTCGCACCGGTGATCATCCCTCCCACCGAGGAAGAGCGTCAGCTCAAGGCGGAAGCTGAACAGAGCGCCCAGAGCAACGCCTTTATCACCGCTTCCGGACGGCTGGACTGTGAAGTGCTGCAGCGCTTTGCAGTACCTGCCCAGCCGGAAGCTCCTGCCCGCAAGCAGTATCGTTTCTGGGTAGAGTTCACCCGCGAGGATATCGCATGGTTCAAGCAGGGAGCCGCAGAGCGCGGTTTCCGCTATGGTTCTATCAAATAATTTTGGAGGTATTTACTTATGGCACTTACTCGTTCCGGCGCACCCGCGCCTACTTCGTCCGTTTCCAATGCACAGGCTCTGGCAAACCGTTCCGTCCAGAACGCCAACCGTGCAGGCAGCACTGCTATGCAGGCCGCATCCCCGTCCGTTCCGGTGGAGATCACTGCTGCCGATGGCCAGCACCTCGTCGTCAGTTTTGACGAAGTACGGCGTTTTATTTGCGACAAAGCCACCGACGCTGAATGCAAGATCTTTTTGGAGACCTGCAAGCAGTATCACCTGAATCCCTTCACCAAAGAAGCCTATCTCATCCACTACGACAACAAGAACGAGGACACCGCCAGCACCATCGTGCTGGGCAAGAACTGTTATCTGCAGATGGCCGAGCGCAACCCCAACTTTGACGGCTTTGAAGCCGGCGTGATCGTCCTGACCGCAGATGGCCAGCTGCTGAACCGTGAGGGATCTATCGTCTATGATGGAGACGGCGGCGAGACCCTTCTCGGCGGCTGGGCAAAGGTCTACCGCAAGGACCGTACCCGCGCCAGCTATGAGGAAGTCAAGCTCAGCGAGTATGACACCGGGAAATCCCTCTGGAACGGCAAAAAAGCGACCATGATCCGCAAGGTAGCTTTGGTACACGCCCTTCGTGAAGCGTTCCCGTCTACCTTTGGCGCTCTGTGCGATGAGAGCGAGGTGCGTGTGGATGCCGAAAGCACCGCTCGTGAGGTGCCGCCCGAAGAGCTGCCGGTGCTGGATCCTTACGCAGGCTCCCACCGCCACCGCAAGACGGCAGGCACGCTGATCCCCGCTCCGGAAGCGCCTGCGGAAGAACTGCCCGCTGACGATCCGTTCCGGGGTGATGACGCATGATCGTCCAGACCAAGAACGGCATCATGCTGCACGGTGAGATCGCCAAAGACCCGGTACTTCGGGATGCCGGTCAGAAACGGGTTCTGAAATTCGACCTGAAAGCCAGCCGCACACAGGACGAGACTGGAAAATGGCAGAGCTTCTTTGTGGGCGTGAACCTCTGGCACGGCATCGACCAGTGGGATGGGATGCTGCAGAAAGGCGATCAGGTCACAGTTTTTGCTCAAAAGCTGAAGGAGCGGGAGTATAACGGCAAGATCTATTACGACGTGGACGCGGATGATGTTCAGCCCGGCGGGCTGGTGACATTCCGCTGGCTGCAGCAGATGATCGACCTGATGGCGCAGCCCGGCCCTCCGCCGGAACCTGCAGAACCGGCAGCACACCCGGCAGATCTGCAGGGTGCGCAGATGTACCCCGGCGAAAGCCTTGCAGACTACGCGCCGCACAGCACCAGCGCTCCGGAAGCGGCCCCTTCTGCTGAGTATGACCCCATCAACGATGATGCCGACGACCTGCCGTTCTGACCTCGCAAGCTGTGCTATCCGGCTATACGGGCATTTCACACGAAAGGAGGTCGGGCTGTGGGCATCGACACAACACGCGGCTTCGTAGCATTTCCCCGCGGTCTGATCGACTGGGAGTGGTACACAGAACCCAATACTGCCCGCCTGTTCTTTCATCTGCTGCTCACGGCCAACTGGCAGGAAAAGCAGTGGCAGGGCATCACCATCCACCCCGGAGAACTGGTTACAAGCCAATCTCAGCTGGCAAAACAGCTGAATTTGTCAATTCGGAATGTTCGGACTGCTTTGGAGCACTTGCAGGCGACAGGCTATGTGACAGTCAGAACCGGGCCAAAATACAGCGTTGTTTCAATCAATAATTATAATTTGCTCGTTGGTGCTGACAGGCAAAGTGACAGTCAGGCGACAGGCAACCGACAGGCTGCCGACAACAACTTAACAAATATAACAAAGAAACCATTAAAACAATCGTCGTCTGCGCGTGCGCGCGAGACTGCCGGGACGAGGACGACGACCCATCCCGCAGTGGATGAATTTGAATCCTGTATCTGCAAGCTGAGTGCCACCAGTAAAGCTGAGCTGATGGCCTACGCGGAACGGCTGGGTTCAGAACTGGTATCTGCCGTGATCCTGAAGTGTTCTGATCTGGGCGGGCACAGCTGGGCCTATGTCCGCAAGGCGCTGGCAGAAGCTGAATCGCAAGGGTGCAGGTCCGCCGAGGAATACCGCCTGACGAATCCGATCGGTGCCGGACGGAATAAACGTGTAGACCGAACCGAACCCAGCGGGAATGACTGGCTGAAGAATGCCACGCGGCGCAGGCCGCTGATAAAAAAAGAAGCAGCAAAGGAGGACGCATCCGATGTATCGGAACCCTGAACACTACCCGGACCCGACGGCGGGTGCCGCCCTCTGTCAGCTGCGCAGAAAGGAGAACCGTTTGAATACCGGAAAACAGTTTGAAGCGGACTGGAAGAAGTCCATGCCGCCGGATGCCTGGTGCTATCGGCTGAAGGACAGCGCCGCTACCTACTACGGCGGCAACGAAAACTTGAGCTTCTCTGTGGACAACATCTGTGACTTCGATGTCTACCGTTACCCCATGCACCACTATTTTGAACTCAAGACCATCGAAACACCCAGCATCCCGCTGACGAAGATCTTTGGCAGCTTTGACCGGGACAAACAGAAATATCATAAGCTAAAACATATCACCGACATGGCCGCTGCGGCTTCCTACAAGGGCCAGACGGCCCATGTGGTGATAAACTACCGCGGCAAGGTGAACCGCACCTTTGCCGTGCCCGCCAGCGCTGTGCTGGAGTACATGCAGACCCAGACCCGCAAAAGTATCCCGTGGCAGTGGGCCGCCCTCAACGGCATTGAGGTGGAGCAGCACCTGCTGCGGGTTCACTGGCGGTATGACGTGAATGGGCTGCTGAAAAAATTGGAAGGAGATCATGCTGGGAATGGAAGATATCAGAACATGGACACCCGAGAGTGATGTCCTAAAGCCGGGAGAGATCAGTGGTGTGCAGGAAATCCGGTCGTGGTTTGAACGCCTGCCCCGGATGCGGGCGCTGATCCGGCAGCAGCAGGAACACATCGAAAGCCTGCGCAGCGCCGCCACCACGACTACCTCCAGCAACTCCGGTGCGCCGGGCCATTCCGGCACCAGTGACAAAGTTGGCACCAACAGCGATGCAGCCATGGACGCGGAAACAAAACTGGCCGAACTGAAATGCCAGTATGCCGAGATGCAGAAAGATGCCATTGATGTGGCTTACCTGCTTCATGCTGATCCGGTATCGATCAAACGCAGCCGGTGTCTGATCCTGTCTTTTGTGGAAGGCAAGCGACATGCCGAGATCGCGCCTGAAGTCGGTTATTCCAATCCGTCTCAGGTTTCAAGGGCCATTTCTGAAGGTCTGGCGCAACTGGCAGAACTCACGAATGAACTGAATCTTAGTTGAACCTGTACATTTTGCACAATGTCAGAGAGTATTGTTTTTACACGCTCTGGCATTTACTTGTTATCGGCATCTGTGTTATCGTGGTACCATCGGCAGAGCCGGAAAGGCCCACCGATATACGCAGTCTCCGCACCGTGTCCCCGCTGCTCGACAGCACGGTGCGCGGACTGCTTCTATTATGCCGCCTGAGCGCAATTTGGAGCGCGGCGCGTGTGTGTAGACACGGCTGGTTCGATTCCAAGGGCGGCTCCACAATGCCGTGCCCCGCCACGGCAATCGCCTGACGCATGGGCCGACATGCCCGCTCGTGGCTGTGTGCAGAGCGGTGGTTGACCTCCTTACCAGCCCGAGCAGACTCTGCACACAACGGAGGTCACAGAATCCGCAAGCCGGTTTGTGAAGTTTCCCGGCAGGATGTGCGTCAACCGCCAGCATGGAAACGTGCTGGCTTTTTTGATATTCCCAAGCCGTCCATCCGGGCGGCTTTTTGATTTTACGGCAAGAGAGGTGGTGAGGATGACCGACAAGCAGGATCGTTTCTGTGAAGAATATATGATCGACCTGAACGCCACTCAAGCGGCCATCCGCGCCGGATACAGCCCCAAAACCGCAAGAGAACAGGCACCCCGGCTGTTAGCAAATGTTAGCATTCAAAATCGCATTGCCCAGCTGCAGGCTGAGCAGAGCCGCCGGACCGGTGTATCTGCTGATCGCGTCGTGAGGGAGCTTGCGAAGATTGCTTTTGCAAACGCCAGCGACCTGATCGACCCGGAGACTGCATCCGTCAAGCTGGATGCCTCGCGGGACGATCTGGCCGCGATTCAGTCCATCAAGGTCAAGAGCTTTGGCGAGGACGGTTTGGAACACGAGGTCAAACTTGCAGATAAGCTCCGAGCACTTGACCTGTTGGGCAAGCATCTGGGTATGTACAAAGACGCATCCGAAAAAGAAAATGCCGCTGCTCAAAATAACGACATACAGACCCTTGCGGATCTGCTGCAACGGCCTGTTCCAAACCGCGATATCAAGGACTTTGAAGAATGAACATTCCGGCTCCATTTTCTGAAAACCAGATGCGGTTCTTCTGGAACTGCTTCGACCATTGGTTCAACGTTGCCGAGGGCGGCAAGCGCGGCGGCAAGAACGTTCTTATCACCATGGCTTACTGCACCATTCTGGAAAAGCATCCCAGCAGAATACACCTCATTGCGGGCGTATCCACTGCAACGGCCCGGCTGAACATTCTGGACTGTGACGGTTTTGGCCTGAAAAACTATTTTGAGGGCCGATGCCGTGAGGGCACCTACCAGAACCGCGACTGCCTGTACATTCAGACGGCCACCGGCGAAAAGGTGGTGCTGGTATCCGGCGGTGGCAAAGCCGGTGATGAAAAGCTCATCAAGGGCAACACCTACGGTACCGCATACATCACCGAGGTGAACGAGTGCAGCGAAGCATTCATTCAGGAAGTGTTCGACCGTACCCTGTCCAGCCCGGACAGAAAAGTGTTTCACGACCTGAACCCCAAGGCTGAGGGTCACTGGTACTACAAGACCATTCTGGACTTCCACGAAGCGAAGCAGCGTGAGAACCCCGACTATGGCCTGAACTACGGCCACTTCACCATCGCGGACAACATGAGCATTTCAGACGACCGTCTGCGGGCCGTGCTGGCCACCTATGACCGCAAGAGTATCTGGTATGCCCGCGACATTCTGGGCCAGCGCAGAGCCGCCGAGGGCCTGATCTACGATATGTTTGACTTCACGGCCAATGTCTATACGGTTCCGCCCACTGCAATGCAGGCCGTTTCCACCCGCACCATTGCGGTAGACTACGGAACCTTGAACCCAACCTGTTTTCTCTCGATCTTTGACGACGGTGAAACTGTCCGTGTTGACCGGGAATACCGATGGGATGGCCGCAAGGAACGCCGCCAGAAAACCGATGAAGAATATGCCGACGACTTCATGGCCTTTATGGGAGATAACCCCTGTGCGGCCTATGTGGACCCGTCGGCGGCATCTTTCATCACCGCACTGCGCCAGCGCGGCGTCTATGTCATGGAAGCCAACAACGATGTGCTGAACGGCATCCGCCGGTGCAGCACCCTGATCTCCAAGCGCCGACTGCTGGTAAGCAAAGCCTGCATCGGCCTGCTGGACGAGTTTGGCCTTTACCGCTGGGACGATAAGGCTGCACTGCTGGGCGTGGAGAAACCCGTAAAGGAGAACGACCACGCAATGGATGCCCTGCGCTATTTTGTAAATTCCCTGCCTGATTGGAGGTTTGAGCATGTCCAGGCGTAACAAGAACCGCCCCGCCGGGGGCACACAACCGAATACCCTGACACTGGATGCTTTCTCCAACCCGCTGTTCCGGCTGGGCTATGGCAGCCAGAGCCCGCTGGAAGCCACCAGCTATCCGCTCACCCGAATGACCGGCAACTATGCGCTGCTCAACAGCCTCTACCGTGAAAACTGGGTCGTGCAGAATGTTGTTGGCCTGATGGTGGACGATATGCTGCGGGAATGGTACGAACTCAAGGACGCTGCGCCCGATCAGCTGAAAGCTCTGCATCGTGCTGAGCAGCGCGCCGGTCTGCGCAGATGTATTTCCACCGGCCTGAAATGGGGTCGCCTGTATGGCGGTGCCGCCGGGCTGATCCTGATCGCCGGGCAGACCGACCTTTCACAACCGCTGGACCCTGACAGCATCCAGCCCGGCAGTTTCCGGGGCCTGTACATCCTTGACCGCTGGCAGGGTATCTCACCGGAACCGGGCCTGACCTTTGAGGGTGGCGAGGTGGTGCCTGCGTTCTATTCCATCAACGATGCCGCCGGGCATATCGTCACCCGGGTGCATCACTCCCGCGTCGTCCGGTTCATTGGCAGAGAACTGCCGGAACTGGAACGGCAGGCGGAGCTTTACTGGGGCGAATCCGAGGTGGAAGCCCTGTACAAGGATGTTGTGGACCACGATAATGTTTCGGCCAACATGGCAGCGCTAACCTTTCAGGCCAACATCAACACCATGGAGGTCAAGGGTCTGGAACAGCTGCTTTCCCTTTCCAGCCCGGATGTGCAGCGGCGCTTCTGGAACACCATGCAGGCCCAGAGTGTGCTGCGCTCCAACTTTGGTGTACAGCTGGTGGAACAGGGCAACAAGATCAACAATACACAGTACACCTTCACCGGCCTGAAGGAAGTGTACGAGAGCATGTGCCTGAACCTGTGCGGCGCATCCCACTACCCTATGACGAAGCTGTTCGGACGCTCTCCTGCCGGCATGAACGCCACCGGCGAAAGCGATTTGAAGAACTACTACGACTATGTGGATACCCTGCGGGAAAGCAGACTGCGCCCGGTTCTGGAAAAGCTGCTGCCTGTTCTGGCCCGTTCCGCAGGCATCCAGCTGGAAGATGCAGACCTCAGCTTCCCGCCGCTGTGGACACCAACCGCAAAAGAGACCGCCGACATTGCCAAAATCAAGGCTGACAGCATCGTTAGTGCGTTTCAGTCCGGCTTGCTGGATGTGCCCGCTGCACAGCAGGAGCTGCGCCGCCTGAGCGATGAGACCGGCATGTTCGGCAGTATCACCGATGAAGCCATTGCCGCTAATGCGGGCAAGACTTATCAGGATGTGACCGCCCTACGCGACCCGCTGGCGGGGCTGACAGAAAATCTGACCGGAATGGAGGTTCCTACTGCGGACACCTCGGTATTCGATTTCAACTCCCGCCACGACCCCTCCGACGGACGCTTTACAAGCGGCGGCGGGAGCGGTAAAATAGAGAAAACCAAGTACGCACCGTCTCCGCAGAGGAGCGAGAGCAAAATTCAGCTCAAACCCAAGACCTATGCAAGGCTCACCGGTGTGTTGAACACGCAGTACCCGGGGCTGCTGGCTGGTGAAAAGGTCATTATTCGGGATGCCAATTATCAGTACCACGTTACTGCAGATGGCTTTGGTGGACTGAGCGTTGAACGGCGCATTCCAATCACGAACAGGAGGAAAAAATGAGCAAGCAGGAATCTGTATGGGTGCAGTATGTTCGTGAGCACTATGAACCTGCCTCTGATGTCGAGATGTCCTATGAGGACGAAAATAATTTGCTTTGGCTTTTGAATGCACCGGCAGGATATCAGGTTGAGGACGAGATGCTTGAGTATGCACAAAAGCACCCGGATGCAAGCATGAAAGAACTTATCGAATACTTCGATGAAGTTGCCCCGGACGGGCTTACTCCGGGCGACGATGGGCTAGACCTTGAGGAGAATTGACCTATGGCCAAGGATGATTACTTTGTTCTTGCATATCGCATTCTTTCATATCTCTACGCCTGCTTCAAAGCTGGCGAACGGCCTGATATGGACTGCATTTCAGCGGATGTTCTTCATATCCCCGTGGGGTACTGGTTCAACATCATGCGCAGCCTGACAGAAGAAGGCTATATTGTAGGGCTTGTTTTCCCTGCGTCGATCGGCTCCGCTGTCAGCGTCAAAGTCATTGACCTTCGCATTACGCAGAAAGGCATTGAGTTTTTGCAGGAAAACAGCATGATGAAAAAGGCCGCTGCTTTCCTCAAAACGATCAAGGAAACAGTGCCCTGCATTTAATTTAACAGTACAAGCGTCAGACGAAAGTCCGGCGCTTTTCTTTTGCCCATTTTCAGGAGGAAGCCTATGCCCACCCTTGCCCGTGCATCCCCTGACCGGGAACTGGAACGGCTCATCCGGCTGTACCTGCGTGCCGAAACAGATATCATCAACGAGATCGGCCGTCTGCGCAGTCAAGGCCTTGTGGATTATCACGCTGTGGCTGCTCTGGAACGGGTGCAGGCCATTCTCCGCCAGCTGGAAACGCAGGACTGGGAGTATGTACCGCGCCTTGTGGAAGCGCAGTTCTATGTGCGCCGCCCGGATGCCAGAGCTGTGCCCGGCGAGACGGTAGAAAAGCATCGGGCCGGGTATCTCAATGCTAAGACCCTCACCAGCACCCAGACGGACATTGTGCAGCGGCTGACCATGAACCTCATGGGCCAGCTGACCGATGCCCACAGCACTGTGCTGGCAGGCCTGCAGAGTGCCCTGCTGGGCCGCACGGAACCGGACATTTACCGGCGCGTTGGGCTGGAACAGGTAGCCGAACAGCAGGCTGCAGGGCGTGGCATCAACCAGAGCGTGCCCGCCTTTGTGGACGCTCTGCGCCGGGAAGGCGTGACAGCCTTCACTGACAAAGCAGGCCGGAACTGGAGCCTGCACACCTATGCAACAATGGTCTCCCGCTCCACCTCGCGGCAGGCAGAGATCTTGTCTGTGATAACCGCTGACCCGGAACAGGATCTATACCAGATCAGCGCCCACGGCACCACCTGTGCCCTGTGCGCTCCCTACGAGGGCCGGGTGTATAGACGCAGCGGAAAAGACCCGGACTTCCCGCCGCTTTCAGACGCCTTCGGCAAGATGGACCCCGCTGGGCCGGATGATCTTTCCAACAGCTGGCTGAACATCCACCCCAACTGCCTGCACAGTCTCCGCCCGTGGACACCGGCAGGACGCACGCCGGAAGAGCTGGAACGCATCAAACGTTTTTCAAGCCCAAAGACGAACCCCTACAGTCGCGACCCGCGCACCGAGGAGCAGATCAAAGCCTACCGCGCCAAAGAGAAGGGCCGTGCCAAGTGGCTGCGTGAATACAGGCAGTGGGAGAAGTACCGCACCACGCTGGGCGACAAGGTGCCCAAGACCTTTGCCACCTTCCAGCGGCACAAGCTGGCCGGGGATGAAAAATATCAGGGCTGGGTGAGCGCTTACCGTGACCGCCAAACCTGAAACGAACACGATGCAGACAGCACCGTGTTTTTTTATACCCATTTTTCGGAGGTGATGCCCCTTGATTGCCTATTACGGCAGTAAAATCAGCGAACACATGACCAAGACCCCGGAGGGCTTCCTCATCTGCCATGACGTGCCCATTGCGCGCATCGGCCAGCAGGAATACTTTGCCGGGGAACTGGGCCTTGACGGCGATCCTGACCGCCTTGTGCAGGTGCAGCGCCGCCCTGAAGATGTGTTCGACCCGGCAGCAGTTGCCAGTTTCGAGGGTAAGGATGTAACCCAGAATCATCCTCCTGAACGCCTGATGCCGGAAAATCACGCCCTTTACGCCAAGGGCCACGCAGAGAATGTTCACCGGGAGGGCGATTATCTTGTCGCTGACCTTCACCTGAAGGATCCCGGCCTGATCTCTGATGTGGAAAACGGCGTGACGCGGGAGGTGTCCTGCGGCTACCGGTGCTGCTACACGCCGGATGGCACGGGATACCGCCAGACTAATATCCGAGGAAACCATGTTGCGATCGTGCCCAGAGGGCGCGCAGGGCATCTGGTTGCCATTCAGGACAGTGCCGCCGCACCGGCGGAGAAAGGAACTGCAATGAACGAATCCGAAAAGAACCCCGCCGCTGTTGTGACTGCCGCGCCGGAAGCCGCACCCGCATCTGCGCCGGAAGCTGAACCCGCAAAAGACGCACAGCCCCCTGTGGCCGAAACTGCCCCCGCAGAGGACAGTGTCCCGCCTGCACCGGCAGAAAAGCCCGCAGGCAACAGTATTGATGCCAAGCTGGATGCTATCCTGAACGCCGTGACCACGCTGGTAAAGGCGCTGTCGCAGAAGGCACAGGAGCCTGTACAGCCGCCCGCCGACGCTGACCCCGGCAAGGATGACGGCGTGGACGGCCTGCTGGCAGGCATCACCAAGGCCGCACAGGACAGCGCAGCACAGGCTGCCCACCGTTCCGGCCGCACCAGCTACGAAGCAGCCTGTGAAGAATCGCAGGCCGCGTATGACGCATTCAACCCGCACAAGCATAAGGAGGCTTGATCGTATGGCACTTTCTCAGCTCAATCCGCAGATCATCGGCGCGGAGATGGAGCACGGCTTTGCCGGTTCCTACGCACGCCAGCCCGACATGATCGTTGTCACTCGCCCTGTGGGCGAAAAAGAGCCCCTGCCCTTCGGCATGGCTCTGATGTATGATGCAAATGGTGCCGTTGTCCTGATGCAGGGCTCCGGCGTTACCGCAGACAGGTTTGCGGGCGTTGCAGGCCGCGAGATGCGCTCTGCCCTGTCTTACACCGACCAGAACACCGGCGCATACACCACCGGCGATGCTGGCAGCGTGTTCCAGCGCGGCAGCATCAACGTGCTGTGCCAGAAGGGCACCCCGAAGCGCGGCGGCGCAGTGTACGTGCGCATCATCAAGAACACTTCGCTCCCCAATGCTGTCGTGGGCGGCTTTGAGGCCGAGGCAGACAGCACCAGCGCCAACACCGTAAAGCTGACCGGTTGCCAGTGGGGCGGCTCTGCAGACGCAAACGGCGTGGCCGAGCTGGTCATTCTCACCCGTCAGAACGTGTAACAGGAGGAACAGAATATGGCAGATTTCCAGAATGTCGGCAATTTCGATGCCGGTGTGTTTACCCCGAAGCTGGGCGGTGTTGCGCCGTCCGGCTCTTCTTTTACCATGGACGCAGCAGGCATTGCGTCTGGTGGCGCATTCCTGACCAGTGAGCTGGAAAAGCGTGACCCGCTGATCCGCAAGCCCCTCACCAGCGTCACCTATGCCCGCGATATCCCCATCCAGACCGGCGGCGGCTGGGTGGACTACGTCACCGCCATGAACGTGGCCTACGGCATCACCGGCGGCTCCGGCTCCGGTGCTGTGGGTGCAGGCGGTGCCAACGGCACGCCCATCATTCAGGCCAACGTTGCCAAGGGCGCATACAAGGCGCACCTGTTCAGCGCGGCTCTGCGCGTGAACTTCGTGGACATGCAGCGCTCCAACCTCATCGGCCGCAGCCTTGATCAGCTGCTGCAGGACGGCATCCGCCTGACCTACGACAAGCACATGGATGCCAACGTCTACACCGGCTTCGAGGACTACGGCACCACCGGCCTGATGAACAACCCCAATGTCACCGAGACCACTGCTGCCAGCAATGGTGCGGACTCCCCCTCTACCAAGTGGAAGGATAAGACCCCGCAGCAGATCCTGAAGGACGTGAACGACCTGCTGAGCGCTGTGTGGGCTTCCTGCGAGTACGACACCGACGCCATCCCCAACCACATCCTGCTGCCCTATGAGCAATACAACTACATCCTGACCACCATGGTTTCCGATCTGGCATCCGAGACCATCTACGACTTCCTGATGAAAAACAACGCTGCTGTGAAGAACGGCGGTGAGCTGTTCATCGGCGGCTGCCGCTGGTGCAAGGGTGCAGGCACCGGTCAGGCCGACCGCATGGTGGGTTACGTGAACAAGCCCCGTTACATCAAGATGGATGAACTGGTGCCTATGAGCCGCATCATGACTGCCCCCAATGTGACTAACGTCTGCTATGATACCGCATACATGGCAAACATTTCCGAGGTGCAGCTGTTCTACCCCACCTCCATCCTGTACGTGGACGGCATCTGAGAAAGGAGAAGCACATGTTCGTTCTTGCAAAACGCAACATCGTCATTCCCAGCCCTGCACCCGGTATTGCACCGGTCGTGCTGAAAAAGGATGGTTTTGCCACCGTCCCCGACTGGGCCGCGGAGACGACCTATTTTAAGGCATTGGCGGCCGATGGTAAGATCGTTGCCACCGATCACCGCGATAAGGACATTCAGACCGCAGCTGAAAAGCCGGTAAAGACCCGCAGGGCCAAGGCTGAGGAGAAGCCCGCAGAGCCTGCTGCGGCAGAGTAAGGAGAACGGCATGATCTACGGTGCACAGTTTGGTGGAGTCCGCCAGCAGGCGGCGAACCTCGGCGGCAGCGTCGGAAATTACACCGCTGAGCAGTTCAAGGAAGAATATCCGCAGTTCTGCAATGCCGACGGCAAGTGTCACCTGCCGGATGCTCTGCTGAATGAGATCGTGCGCATGGCCAATGTCAGCGTACAGCCGGACAAATGGCTGGACAGCTGGCACTACGCCGTGGGGCTGTATGTGGCACATTACGTGACCCTGCAGCTGCGCACCTTTGCTGAAAGCAGCGCAACGCCTGCGCAGGCTGCAGCTTCCGGTGCACTGGTGGGCGTGGTGAAATCCGCCACACTGGGCGACAGTTCTGTGACCTACGACACCTCCGCCCTGACCGCAGGCACTGAGGACTGGGGCGACCTGAATGCTACCACTTACGGCCAGATGCTGGCCAACCGCGCCCGGTTCATCGGGCTTGCGGGCAGTTATGTGATCTGAGGTGATGAAGGATGGACTGGACGGACTGGTACACCGACACGGCAGATGTGTTCCGCAATGAGAAAGTGACCGAGAACAGCCTGACCCACATGGAACGCAGGCAGGTGCTTTCCGGTGTTGCCTGCCGGGTCTATCAGACAAAGCCCAGCGGGCTGCAGATGAACCAGACTGCTGCCAGCATCACCCAGACCGATAAGCTGGCCTGCGGCATCGAAGTGGATATCAAGCCCGGAGATGAGCTGGTGATCCACAGAGGTGCAAAGCTGGGTTATACTGCGCCGGACGAGCGCTATTTTGCAGACACACCGGAGCGTTATTATGAACCCTTCGGTGCGGTCATGCCGGGGCTGGCCCATCAGGAGATCACACTGTTGAAGCAGGAGCGTGTGAAATGACGCTGGATGAATACATTCAAAAACTGGAAGCAGCTCAAAAAGTTCTGCCGGATATGATTTCTGTTGCCGCGAAGAACGCCACCATCCGCGCAGTGGAAGCCGCACAGGAAAAGACCCCGCCCACAGCAGACAGCCTGAGCGGCATCAACACCCGCACCGGTGAACTGAAGCAGCATTGGGCCACGGACAGCAAGATCATCCCGGAGCAGCAGGCCGGGCAGTATGTCACCGAGCTGAATAATAACAAAGAATATGCTTCTTTTGTGAATGACGGCCACCGGATGGACAAACATTTTGTGCCCGGCCTGTATGTGAACCCTGCTTCCGGCCTGCTGGAATATGACCCCAGCCGGAAAGATGAGGTGGGCATCATGGTGGGCACCCAAACGCAGTACGTGGAAGGCTTGCACATGACCGATGCTGCCCAGCAGGCTTACGAAGAAACGCTGCAGGCGGAACTGGAAAGAACCGGCAGAGAGCTGGAAAGGATTCTGAGATGAACTTTACAGTTACCACCATTGCACGTTCGCTGGCGGCACATCTCGCGCCTGTCCTGCCCGGTGTGCAGATGCTTGAAGATCCCGCCCAGCAGGGTGTAGAACCGCCCTGCATGTTCCTGCAGCAGCGGTATTCCAACATCAAACCGCACCCGGGTGGGCGCTGGCTGCGCACCATCGGCGTAGACCTGACCTATCTGCTGGATTACAACCTGCCTGACCTGCAGCAGCAGTACAGTGCCGCCGCAGAAACCTTAGACCTCTGCATGGAGGTGTTTCCCTATACCGATGGTACAGACACCGCCCTGCTGCGGGCCTATGACCGCAAGACAGACATTGATTCCGACGGTTTGCATTACAAATTCGAGCTGCGTATTTTTGTGGAAAAGCCCGAAGATGCTGTAAAGATGCAGACCCTGAGCATCGATCAGAAGGTGGATAAATGAAAGAAAAAGAAACCCAGTATCGCCGTGAAGTTCTGCTGAAGGACCCGCGTTTTGCGAGATATCAGCCGGACTTTCTGGCTGCGGTACTGAACAAACCGTATTACACCCTCGCAGAGGCGCAGGCCGCTGTGAAAGATTTTTGGAAGGAGTGACCCGCTATGGCAGCAGGTGGAACCTTTACCGTACAAAACAAAGTCCGGCCGGGCGTTTACTTTCGCTTCCGGTCGAAGAACAAACAGGATCTGACCGTCGGCGACCGCGGCATTGCTGCGCTCTGTGAACCTCTGCATTGGGGTCCGACGGCCAAAGTGATTGAGATCGATGCCGGTGCCGACATGACCGTGTACACCGGTTATGATATTACTGCGCCGGAAAACCGGTTTCTGACCGAGATCTTCAAGGGCACCAACCGCACGGCAGCGCCCCGCAAGGTACTGCTGTACCGTCCCACGGCCAGTGGTGCCGTAAAAGCCACCATGGAGATCGCGCCGCTGACCGCTACCGCAAAGTATGTGGGCGTACGCGGGAACGATATCTCCGTCGTTGTGACGGCGCTTTCCTCGCCGGAAGGCAGCTTTGAGGTCTCAACTGTAGTGGATGGTGAGATCAAAGACCAGCAGACCGCCAAGACGGTGGAAGAACTGGCTGCAAACAGCTGGGTGGACTGGAGCGGCACCGGCGCTCTGACTGCCAATGTAGGAACTGCCCTGACCGGCGGAGAGGACGGCGTGGTAGCAGCTTCGGCTTACAGCGCATTCCTGACCGCCATTGAGCCCTACAAGTTCGATGTGCTGATCTACGATGGCGCGGACAACACGGCGCGTACCGCGATGGAAAGCTTCATCAAGCGGGTCAATACCGAGACGGGCCGCTATTCTCAGCTGGTGGAATCCGGCAGCACCAATCCTGACACCCGCTATATCGTCAACGTGGATTCCGGCGCTGTTCTGGATGATGGCACAACCCTGACCCCGCAGCAGGTGTGCTGGTGGGCAGGCGGCGCACTGGCTGCAGCCACCTATGGCGAAGACCTGACCAACGCCGTCTATCCCAATGCTGTGGACATCTCTCCTCGGCTGACCCACAGCCAGTACGTGGATGCCATCAATTCCGGCAAGTTCGTCCTGAATGCCGATGATGGTACAGTCCGCGTGGAGTATGATATCAATTCTCTGGTCACCTACACTTCGGAGATCGGCGAGGTGTACCGCTACAACCGTACCATGCGGCTGTGCAACACCATCGCCAACGACCTGTATTCTCAGTTCTCCAAGAACTATGTGGGCATTGTGGACAACACCGATGCGGGCCGCATGGAGTACAAGAGCGCCGTCGTGAAGTACCTGACCCAGCTGCAGGCATCCGGTGGCATCCAGAACTTTGATGGCGAAACCGATGTCACCGTTGAGAAGGGCGATGCCAAGGACGCGGTGCTTATCACGCTGGCGATCGAAGCCGTGGGCAGCACCAACAAGATCTACATCACGCTGGATGTGGCGTAAGGAGGGATTTTAATGTATTTGCTTGCACAGGACACCCTGAACGGTGCCGAAGGCAAAATCACCGTCACTCGTGATGGCCGCATCACAGAGATCTGCGGCATGAAAAACATCAAGACGGTGGCTGGCATTCAGACCTCGGACATGAAGACCATCGGCACCCGCACGGTGCAGAAAAAGGCCAATGGTGTCACGCAGACCGGCACCGGCAATGTCTACTTTGGTTCCAACGGCAGCAACCTGTTCACTGATATGCTGCTGCAGTATATCAACACTGGTGTAATGGAAACCTTTGATATCACCATCACCAACAACGACCCCACGGCCAGCGTGGGCGATCAGGTCATGGGCTATTATGGCTGTATGCTGACCGGTGAGATCCCGCTGTCCATCCTGAACGACGACGAAGCAATGCTGAACTATGACTTCAATTTCAGCTACACCAAGGTAAACCGTCTGAAAGCATTTTCCGACCCGGTCAATCTGGGCAACTGATAGGAGGTATTCTTTATGAGCGCACTTTCCGCATTTCTGCATCCCGCTGTTCCTACGGAAGAAAAGGAGCTTGTCATTTCCAAGCGCTTTCTCGGCGCAGATGGCAAACCTGTTCCGTTTAAGATCCGCGCCCTGACCCAGGAAGAAAATTCTTCCCTGCTCAAGGCATCCACCCGCAAGAAAAAGGTAGGCCAGCAGTGGCAGGACGAGATGGATGCCAACGAATATTCCAGCCGCATGATCGTGGCAGCAACGGTATTCCCCGACTTTCACAGCGCTGAGCTGTGCGAAAACTATAACACCAAAGATCCTGTCCAGGTCCCCGGCAAGATGCTGCTGTCCGGTGAGTTCCTCAAACTCATCACCGCCATCAACGAACTGTCCGGCTTGGATGAAGGCCCGGACGAAGAAGCAAAAAACTGATCGCCGGGGACCTCTGGGATATTGATGTTCTGGCAGCTTACTACTGTTTTGACAATCTCGGCTGGTCCCCCGGTCAATACGATTCCCTGCCGGAGCGTGAAAAGGCTCTGGTCCGGGCATTTGCTTTGCGTACAATGGAAAAGCGCTTAAAAGAATCCCGACAGATGAAGGAGGCTGGACACAGTGGCTGATATCCATTCAAGGTTCATTCTGGACGATCAGGCTTCTAATCCGCTGGCCGGGTATATCACAGTCGCGAAGAATGCGGCTTCTGCCACCACCGCTGCACAGCGCCAGCTGAAAAGCTATGAATCCGCACTGCGGAGCACAGAGCTTGCTTCTGCTAAGGCAACTGCGGCCTTTGAAGCCAGTGCTCAGCAGCTGGATACCATGCGCGCTGCCGGTGAAGCGGGCACCGCTGCGTACAAACAGCTTGAGACCCAGAACGAACGCCTGCGTCTGAAAGTGGAAGCACTGGATACGCAAACCGGTATCCTCACCGGAAAGGCCCGCGAAGCGCAGGCTGCGGCGGAAAAAGAAGCCGCTGCATTTAAAGATCAGGCCGATGCTGCTGAAAAAGCATCCAAAAGCACCAAAGAACTTTCGGACAACCAGAAAAACGCCATATCTTCCGCTGATGCTCTGGCAAGCGCTGTGAAGCGGCTCGCTGCTTCTTACCTCAGTATTCAGGGACTGAAAAAAGCCGTAGACCTTTCAGACGGCTTGGTTTCTACCCGTGCCCGGCTTGACCGCATGAACGATGGCCTGCAGACCACGCAGCAGCTTGAGACCATGATCTATCAGTCCGCGCAGCGTTCCCGCGGCAATTTTATGGACACCATGGGGCTGGTTTCACAGTTGGGTACTATGGCGGGCAGCGCATTTGGCAACACAAAGGAGATCGTTCAGTTTGCAGAACAGTTGAACAAACAGCTTGCGCTCTCCGGCGCATCCGGGCAAGCTGCGCAGGCTGCAATCCTTCAACTGGAACAGGGCCTTGCGTCCGGCGTGCTGCGCGGCGATGAACTGAACAGTGTCATGGAACAGGCACCGGCCATTGCAAGATCCATTGCGGACTATCTGCAGGTGGATATGGGCAAGCTGCGCGAAATGGGTGCACAGGGGCAGATCACCGCCGCCATTGTAAAAAACGCCATGTTTGCAGCCGCAGCAGAGACCAACGCTGAATTTTCCAAAACCCCCATGACTTGGGCGCAGGTTTGGACGGTGGCTTCCAACGCTGCCATCCGTGCCCTTGACCCGCTGCTGTCAGCCATCAACTGGGTAGCGAACAACATCCAGACGGTTGTCCCCATTGTGATTTCTCTGGGAACCGCCTTTGGTGTGCTGCTGATCGCCGCCAACTGGACGAACATTCTGGCATTTGCTTCTGAGAAAGCCGCTGCCGCACAGGCATTTCTCAATGCCGTCATGGCCGCAAACCCGGCCGCACTGGCCGCTGCCGCCGTTCTGGTGCTGGTAGCTGCCCTGTATGCAGGTGTTGCTGTGATGAACCACTTTGCAGGCACAAGCGTTTCCGCTACAGGTATCATTACGGGCGCATTTGCTGTGATGGGTGCATTCGTGTTCAACAGTGTTCTGGTTCCCCTGCAGAATGGATTTGCCATGTTTGCAAACTTTGTGGGCAATGTGTTCACGAACCCGGTCGCAGCTGTGAAAGTTCTGTTCTATGATATGGCAATCACCGTTTTGCAGTATATGCAGAATATTGCGTCCGCTGTTGAGGGGCTTATCAACATGATCCCCGGCGTGACGGTCGATCTGACCAGCGGCCTGGGCGGCTGGATCACCGATCTTGCCAAAAAACGGAGCGATGAGATCCAGAACAGCGGCTATACCGAGTATGTGAAGCCGTGGGAGAACATGGATCTCGGCAGCGCCTACACCAGAGGATATGATTGGGGTTCCAACCTCAGCCTTGGCAACCTGTTCGGGCCGGGCGGTCTTGGCGATCTGGGCGTTCCGCAGGCAGCAGATGTCAATTCACTGCTGAATAATGTTGGCGCAATTAAGAACAACACCGGTAAGATCGCAAAAACGGTTGATCTTTCAGATGAGCAGCTCAAGATGATGGTTGATATTGCGGAACGTAAATTCGTGAACAACATCAACCTCACCTCGCAGGCCCCGGTCATTACTGTTCAAGGCCAGAACACCGGAAACACTGAAGCCGACCGCCAGAGCCTTGCCGATCTTCTGGGCGACCTCATTATGGAGCGCGTGCAGAGTGGCAGTGTCGTTGCGGTCAATTAAGGAGAATGTATGCCGAGCCTTTACCGCATTTATTTTTCACGGGACAGCACCGTGCTGTCCCTGCCCATCAACCCGGAAAAGCTTCCGGAGACCAAAGAATCCGACAATGGCGAGTATAATGTGCTTGGCCTTGGCCCTGTCATGCAGCCGCGCACGCCAAAGCTGCGTAAGGTAACGATCTCCGGTCTGTTTCCCGGACGCAGGCTCCCATGGATGAGCGCGGCCGTGTTTTTACCGCCATCGGTGTACATTACGTTTTTCAAGAGCGCAATGGATCAGAAAAGGCCCATCGTCTATACGCCGGTGCGCTATTATGAGAACGGCACCCCGTTTCTGGGTGGCGGCATGGGTTTTGAGTGCCTTGTTACCAGTTTCAAGACCGAGGAGCGCGGCGGCGAGACCGGCGACTTTTACTTTGACCTGACCATTACTGAATACAAGGACTTTTCACCGCAGAAGGCTGTTCTGCAGGGCAGCAGCGGAAACTTCTCGCCTGCAGCCACTACGGCATCCTCTGCGCTGAACACTGTCACGCGGGCGCTTTCTGCTGCTGCTGTCGCAACGTCTACTGTCAGTGCTGTAAAAGTGATCCTTACTCCAGCACGCAGCATCCAAAGCAGCAAACTCTATGTGGGTGCCCAGCGTAAGGCAAACGGGAAATATTACAGCACCAGCACTGCACCAACACCTGCCGGCACGCTCAGCGGCCAGCAGGTGCAGGTACGGCGCATCGTATCCCGCACAAACCCGCATCCGTATTGCGTGCAGGATCTTTCCGGGGTGGTATTCGGCTGGATGTCCGCTTCTGACCTCACGGAGGTGAACCGGTGAGCTATGAACTGATCGTGGGCCGCAAAACGCCCGGAGACCTGCTAAACCTCACTAACAGCGTAACAACCGCAAGCTGGATCACCCAGCGCACCGGGAATCCCGGCAAGCTTACCTTCACCTATCTGCGCACGCCGCAATCCAAAATCGAAGAGGGCGACGTTGTACGGTTTTCCGCAGATGGAGAACTGCAGTTTTATGGATGGGTATTCAGCCGCGGGCAGGACCGTTGGGGGCCTGTGGATGTGGTCTGCTATGACCGGCTGCGCTACCTGAAAGCAAATAACAGCTACACATTTTATGCCCAGAGCGCCGCCGACATTATCAAGCAGATCTGTGAAGACCTGCAGGTAGATGTGGGCACGCTGGCCGATACCGGCTACAAACTCCCCTCCCTCGTGATGCAGGATAAAAGCTGCATCGACATCATCAATACTGCCATCCAGAAGACCTTGCTGAATACCGGCACGGTCTTTGTTTTTTACGATTCTGGAGATGGTGTTGCTCTGCGCTCTGCAGCTGATATGAAGAGCGACTACATCATCGGCGAAAAGAGCCTGATGACCAACTACAGCTACAACACGTCCATTGACTCCCAGACCTACAACAGCATCAAGCTGGTGCGTCCGAACAAGGAGACCGGCAAGTCCGATGTTTTTATCCGAAAGGATTCGGACACCATTGCCCGCTGGGGCTTGCTGCAGCTCTATCAAAAGGTGGACGAAGCGGCCACAGACGCACAGGTCAAGGAGCAGGCAAAGGTCAGTCTGGAGTATTACAATCGCGTTCTGCAGCAACTCAAATTCACCTCGCTGGGTGTCAATAGCCTGCGGGCGGGACAGCTTCTTCTGGTCAATATCAATGATCTTGACGGCGACCCGTTCCGCAAGTATGTCATGCTGGAAAAGGTCTCTCATACGTGGGAAAACGATCTGCACACCATGGAACTGGAAGCAAAAGCTCTGTAAGGGAGGGAAATCTTTTGGACATCGTGGAAGCACTTTTGCAGCTGAACCGGGTTGCCGGAGACGTTGACCAGCCCACCGATCTGCAGATCGGCACCGTGGTAAAGGCCCCGCCCGATGATGATGTGCTGGAAATCTCCATCAACACGGAAATGGCTACACTGCGGCAGGATATTCTCTACCTTGCAGAGCCGGTCATTGAAAAGAAGATCCCGCTGCTGAAACACCGGCACGCCATGCCCCATATACACGCTGGTGTTCACGGCAGCACAGGCAGCCCATCGGAGCCTTACACTGGTTATTCCCTGCTCTCAGGGGGCGCAGACAGCTCTGTACAGAGCGAGGACATCAAAGGCTGGGAGAATGGAAAAGTCCTTTCACTGAGCAAGGATAAGAAATATATCATCCTCAACCCTGCCCTGAAAGCCGGTGACAAGGTGCTTCTTCTGCGTGTGCAGCGTGGCCAGAAGTTCGTCGTGTTATCTCGTGTATATGAAGGTGGTGATTAAATGGCCGTATTGCCGGAAAACAGCATCGATTTATCGGGCGGCGTTGAGTTTGTCGCTCAGCCTTCCCTGACATGGAAGATCGACCGTGCAGCTGGACGTATCGCCGGAACATGCGACGGCTATGATGCCGTAAAGCAGGCAGTGGAGATCATCCTGAACGTAGAGCGCTATCGCTGGCAGATCTACCAGCCTGCAAGCGGTATGCAATGGGATGGGCTGGTCGGACAGGATGCCGGTTATGTTGCCGCAGAACTGCAGCGCCGTCTGCAGGATGCTCTGCTGACAGACGACCGCATCACGGGGTTAAAAAACTACGAATACAGCATCGACGGGCAGAATTTGACGGTGAGTTTTACCGTCGAAACAGTCTACGGCGATGTTGAGACCGGAACGGAGGTGAAATTCTGATGCAGAACTTTTCAGATGCAACCTATAAAAACATCCTCGACTACATGCTTTCACTGGTGCCGGATACCTATGATAAGCGCGATACCAGCCCTATCCAGACTTCACTCGGCCCGGCAGCCTACGTGCTTGAGGGCTTTTATCTGAGCCTCGACCTTGTGCAGAAACAGGCGTTCGTCCAGACAGCTGCCGGCGATTCGCTGGATCTTCTGGCAGTGCTGGCCGGTATCACCCGCAAGCAGGCTTCCGCCGCTGTAAAGGTCGGCATCTTTGACTGTGAGGTTCCGATCGGTGCGCGATTTTCAACGATCAATGGCACTGAGAGTATCAATTTTGTGGTCATCTCCACCATTACGGAGGGAAGCGCCTACCGTCTGCAGGCTGAGACTGCCGGTGATATCGGCAACCGATACTCCGGCCCCATTCTGCCGATTGATTCCATTGAAGGATTGAACAGCGCTCAGTTGACGGATCTTCTGATTCCCGGCGAAAACACCGAAGAGGATGAGCCTTTCCGCGCGAGAATCATTGAACGTCTGAACAGCCGCAGCTTTGGTGGAAACGTGGCACAGTACGTTGAGGAGATCGAAGCGATAGACGGCGTGGGCGCTGTGCAGGTCTACCCCGTGTGGGATGGTGGCGGAACGGTGTGCTGCTCAATCTTGGGAGCCGACTTTCTTCCTGCGTCCAGTGATCTTGTGCAGATGGTACAGAATGCCATCGATCCCCCGCCCGGTCAGGGGCTTGGCCTTGGGCTTGCGCCCATCGGTGCGCAGGTGACCGTCACAGCGCCGCAGACAGTGCCTGTAGACATTTCTGCCACGCTGACCCTTGCATCCGGACACGAACTTGAAACCGTACAGCAGCCTGCGCAGGACGCTGTCAGTGCCTACCTGCTGCAGATTCGTAAAAACTGGGATGTCAATATCAGCAGTACGGCCATTGCCTACTCGGCAGAGGTGTATCTTGCTCGTGTCCTTGCCGCGCTCATCTCTCTTGATGGGGTCGTCAATGTTTCGGCTCTGACGCTCAATGGGATTGCTGCGGACATGGCGCTGCAGCAGACCGGTGCTTTGCAGCAGGTTCCGGTGCTGGGGAAGGTGGAACTACATGGAACTTGACCTGAACCATGACCTGCATTCCCTTTTGCCGCCTTTTTACCGGGAAATTGCGGAATACCAGCAGGTCTGTGACGCTGAAAAAGCACAATTTTCCCGGACAGCTGATAGTGTACGGGTCATCGGGCAGAACTTTTTTGTCCAGACCATGGATGCGGATTCTGTGCAGAAATGGGAACAAGTCCTGCATATCCGGGCAAAGCCTTTGACCGAAACGCTGAGTTTTCGACGGCAGCGCATTCTGTCGCGTTTGTGCACCCGCCCTCCCTTTACACTTGCATTTCTGTACCAACAGCTCGACACGTTACTGGGCGTTGGCCGGTGGACATGCCGCGTGGATTATCCGGCTTACCTGCTGACCATCGGCACTCACGTTGAAGATAAGCTTCACCGCGAAGAACTGATCCACATGGTAAACCAGATCAAGCCTGCGCATATCGTGTTCGGAATGTATCTGTTCTGTGACCCCGTAGAAGCATATGCCTACGCTGCCGCCGCACCCTGCGGCACAAGCATCCTTGCATCGGTTCGGATGCCTGAAATAAAAAAGGAGGACACACAATGAGTTGGGAAACGCTGGCTTATACCGATGCCGGCATTGAGCTGCTGATGGATGCCGTATCGGGCAAGCAGCTCACGATTACGCAGGCTGTCGGAGGGAGCGGTCTTGCAAATGCCGCTGTGCTCCACGCGCAGACCGACATCACCGGCGAGCGGCATTTGCTTGAGCTGATGGGCATCGAGCCTGTTGAAGAAAACGGCAGCGCTGCCCGCCGCGTGAAGATTCGCATTACCGGCGCGGAGGATACCTACACCCTGCATCAGATTGCCCTCTTCGGGCGGCAGAGCGGGGCGGCAGAAAATACGCTCCTGCTCCTCGTGCAGGATGACCGCGGTGTCGAGATCCCGGCGGCTTCCACCGATCAGGAGTTTGAGTTCGTTTTCACTGTGGTGATCGCGATTTCCAGGGATGCGGAGATCTCGCTCAATCTGAGCGCTGAGATGCAGAGCTTGCAGCTGTTTGTCGAAGAGCGGATTCAGGAGCACGACCTGTCCCCGGAGTCTCACAAAGACTTGCGCATCGCCGCTGCAAAGATGCAGGCGGATATCGATATCCTTCAATTGAAGATCGCGACCGACGTAACGGCAAATCCGTTCTCCGTCACCTTTGAGTCTCTTGACGGCTTGACCGTGACCGGTGTGTGGAACGCCGATCTGTCAAGGATTGAATTTTGAGCAAGGAGGTGAATTTTTATGGCAAATGTAAGATTAGGCGCAAAGGCCGTTGGCAGCACCGTTAAAATCAAAGTGAACGGTACGGTCAAGGACTTTATCATTGTCCATCAGGGCAAGCCGTCCAGCGTCTATGACGATAGCTGCAACGGCACATGGGTGCTGATGAAGGACATCTACACAACGTACACGTTCGGCAACAATAACTCCTACAAGGATTCCAGCATCCACACATACCTGAACGGAACGTTCTACAACCTCATCGACAGCGACATCCGGGCAGCTATTAAGCAGGTAAAAATCCCGTACCAGAACGGCACAGGCGGCGGGGACGGCAGCCTTGCCACCGGCGCAAATGGTCTTTCCACCAAAGTATTCCTGTTGTCCGGCTATGAAGTTGGCTGGACGACCAGCGACGATCGCAATTTCCCCAAGGATGGTATCCGGCTGGCGTACTTTGGAAGCGGCTCTGGCGGCAACAGCAAGCGTGTCGCCTACAACGGCAGCAGCACTGCCATGTGGTGGCTGCGCTCTCCGCACACCGACAATTACGGCAGCGTCTGGGCCGTCAACACCGAGGGCTCCTACGACGCCGGCCGCTGGAACTACCACTCCTGTGGTGTTCGCCCCGCTCTGATTTTGCCCTCTACTCTCTTGGTGTCTGACGATGGCACGGTCTCGACTAACACCGCGCCCTCGACTCCGTGGAATATTTCCGTTCCTTCGTCCATCATGGGCGGCACGAACATCTCAATCTCGTGGGAAAAAAGCTATGATGCTGAGAGCAATCTCGCCGGCTACAAGGTAGAGCGTTCGACCGACGGCGGCTGGTCGTGGAGTCGGATTTATCAGGGTACGGCCACCAGCACCACGGACAACGTCGCCTTCGGCACCACGTCCGTGATGTACCGCGTCAAGGCATACGACACCGATGGTCTGGAGTCTGGCTGGCGCACCAGTTCGCAGGTAACGGTGGTCAACAACAACGCCCCGTCTGCGCCGCCGTCCATCGCGGTGCCGAAGGATGTCAAGGGCGGCAGCACGCTGGTGATCTCGTGGACTGCGGCCAGTGACAGCGATGGCAACCTGAGCGGCTACATTCTGGAGCGCAGCACCGATGGTGGCTTCGCCTACATGCAGGTGTACAAGGGCGACGCGCTGACCTACACCGACACCATCACCAACGGCTGGTCCACCGTGATGTATCGGGTCAAGGCATACGACACTGAGGGCATGGAGTCTGGCTACACCACGTCCGCTATACGCACGGTCAGATACAATGTGGCCCCGGCCATCAGCGCCAGCTCCACGAGTTTGGGAGAGAAGAACGCGCCATTCAACTTTGGCTACACCGTTACCGATGCCGACGGCGATACCCTGACCGTCACCGAAAAGCTGGACGGCAAGACCACTGCCACCCGCACCGGCATTGCAAGCGGTACTGCGCTGACCTTTGGGCAGGGTAGTACCGCCGAAAATTTCCAGCGCATCCTGAATGGCTCCCATACCATTAAGATCACCGCGAACGATGGCAAGGAGAGCACCAGCCTGAACGCAACGTTCACCAAGAGCGTTACCAGTGCAAGTGTGACCCTGACCACCCCGTTGGCCGTGGACGGTGACATTGCTGTGGCGATCTTGCAGGTGTCTGGATCCATCCCGAATGATGCCGCGTTCAAGGCGGAAGCAACCAACAACGCGCTGGATGATTCGCCGGTCTGGCAGGACGTGACGGCAGAAGTCCGCAAGGGCATGAACATCGTCTTTAAAAATCAAGCCGCTTCTGCCGGAGCGGCGTTCAATTTCCGCATCAGCGTGGAGCGCGGCGCAAGCGGCGAGGGTGGCTATATCGATTCTGTTTCCGGTGCATTCCAGTAAGGAGGGATTCACATGATTATCTGGAAAAAATGCAGCCTGCCCACCCGGGCAGAAAAAGAAGCTGCAGCCAAGAAGCAGCAGGAGCTGGAACAGCTGCCGGAAACGGTGACGGCCCTGAAAGCTGCACAGAGCGACACGGACGAAATGGTGGTCGATCAGGAGTATCGCATCACCATGTTGGAACTGGGTGTCTCCGATACGGACGACACCGATAACGCTGATAACACCTGATAGGGAGGAAAAACATTATGTCTAAATCATCTGAAATGGTTCTGTATCGTACATGCAAGCGCATGATCCAGCGCGGCACCATCGACGGTCTGGCTGAGAAGATCGATATCTTCTACGCTGCTGGCAAGCTGACCGATGGGCACTACACGGAACTGACCGGCCTGCTGGCCGCAAAGCAGAAGGAGCGGGACTAACCGATGGGCTGGCCTGATCTGTGCGAAAGGCTGATGACCCGGCTGGAAACCAGTGGTGCGGACACGACCGCAGAGCGCGGCGAATTTGCAGTGCTGGTGGCTGAGTGTGGGTCGAGCGGCTGCAAATGGCATTGAGCCAGAAAGGAGAAAACAACAATGGCGATTAAAGCCTATTCCTATGCGAAGGATGGGAGCAAGGCTCTGAGCAAGAACTTCCACGTCCGGGAGTTCAAGTGCAAAGACGGCAGCGACCCAATCTTTATTGATGACGAGCTTGTGGCTCTACTGCAAAAAATCCGGGATCACTTCGGCAAGGCTGTGAACATCAACAGTGCTTTCCGCACTGCCAGCCACAACGCCAAGCAGAAGAAGGCGGCCAAGTACAGCCAGCACCTTTATGGCAAGGCGGCTGACATCTGGATCGCTGGCGTGTCGGTGGACACGCTGGCGGCCTACGTCGAAACACTGCTTCCCGGCAAGGGAGGCATTGGACGATACCACGCGGACGGTTTTGTCCACGTCGATGTGCGGGAGGTAAAAAGCAGATGGGTGATGTAGTGAAGAATGGAATTTGCACCATGGTTGGAGTAATCGGCAGTCTGATCGCAAGTCAATTCGGCGGATGGGATGCGGCACTTTCGACGCTGATCCTGTTCATGGCAGTCGATTACATCACGGGGCTTGTGGTCGCCGGGGTTTTCCACGCCAGCCCGAAGAGCAAAGACGGCACACTGGAATCCCGCGCTGGGTGGAAGGGGCTGTGCCGCAAAGGCGAAACACTGCTGATCGTGCTGGTGGCCTGCAGGCTGGATGCCGTGATGGGTTCCACCTTTGTGCGGGATGCCGTTGTGATCGGCTTTATCTGCAACGAGACCATTTCCATCATCGAAAACGCGGGCTTGATGGGACTGCCCATCCCGGCAGCGATCACCAAGGCTGTGGACATTTTAAAGCAGCGCTCGGAAACCGAGCAGAAAGGATAAGCTCTTATGAATGAATTTCTGAAAGTCGCTCTTACTGCCTGCATCCCTGCATTGACCGTCATTTTCGGCTGGGGCCTGAACAAAGGTGTCAGCATTGCAAACGGCTACATCAACAACAAGTTTGCGCAGACCTGTCTCCAGAATGCCGCCAACGCGGTGTTCAACGCCGTCCAGTACGTCAACCAGACCTACGTTGATGCCCTGAAGGAACAGGACAAGTTCGACGAGGCTGCGCAGCGCATTGCCTACAACCGCGCACTGGCTGCAGCGAAGAAAGCCCTGACGCAGGAGACCATCACGTTCATCAAGGAGACCTTTGGCGACCTCGACAGCTACCTGAAGCCGATGATCGAAGCGCAGGTGCGCAGCCAGAAGACCTATATGTGACGTTTTCGCGGCATCACGAAAATGTTAACGCCAACAAAATCATAGCATAGCAGCAGCCCTTCAGGCAGACCAGACCTACGACAAGCTAAAGGCGCAGGGGAAGTATACACAGCGATACAGAGCACGAAAATAATCTGATGCCGTGTGCCATTTTGCGCCACTTTTTGCGCCACTGATTTAGGGAAGTTATGGTAAAATAAGGGTAATTAAGGCGCTTTTTTCTAAAAACCGAAGGACGGCTACAAAAAGAGAAATCCCCAAAAAAGCTAGGCACAAAGCCACTTTTTGGGGATTTCTCTTTGGAGCTACTGACCTGATTCGAACAGGCGACCTGCTCATTACGAGTGAGCTGCTCTACCAGCTGAGCCACAGTAGCAGATAAAATTTTCTTGTATGTTCTGCAACGAGAAATATTCTATCATACTTCCTGTGCGCTGTCAAGATTTGATTTTGCGGCAGAACAGGTGCAAATAGTCTGTGACGCAAAAATATAACTGCCCTCCGAGAAAAACTCGAAGAGCAGCCTTGCACACAAGAATAATCAGTTGAACAGCTTACGGCCGATCCAGATGCAGATGCAGGCACCCACAACGGAAACGAGGATCTCACCCACGATGCCGGTAGCGCTCAGACCAATCAGGCCAAACACGATGCTGCCTACAAAACCGCCCAGAATGCCCAGCACGATATTGCGCACGGTGGAAGTTTCGCTGCCCATAATGCGGCCGGCGATGTAACCAGCCAGAGCGCCAATCAGCAGACTGAAAATAAAACCAAACATAATATTCTACCTCCTGAATTTTAAAGCTCTGCGCTCTGCCCGGCGGTTTCCCGGGCAAAGCGGCAAATGTCCTTCAAACAACATTTTTCGCATTCCGGTTTGCGCGCATTGCACACTGCCCGACCATGCATCACAAAGCGGTGGCACAGGTCGCTGCCTTCTTCCGGAGGAACGATCTTCCACAGGGCCATTTCCACCTTCTGCGGTTCCTTGATGCCGTCAACAAGGCCGATCTTGTTGCACAGCCGGATGCAGTGGGTGTCTGTTACGATAGCAGGCTTGCCAAACACATCGCCCATGATAAGGTTTGCGCTCTTGCGGCCTACGCCGGGCAGGGCGAGCAGCTCTTCAAAGGTGGTGGGCACCTGACAACCGTATTTATCGTGCAGCACCCGCATACAGGCGGAGATGTCCCGCGCTTTGGAGTGTCCCAACCCGCAGGGCTTGACGATGGCTTCAATGTCTTCGGGTTCCGCAGCAGCCAGCGCAGCAACATTGGGATATTTGGCAAACAGGTCTTCCACCACAATGTTCACGCGGGCATCGGTGCACTGGGCTGCCAGACGCACGCTGACCAGAAGCTGCCAGGCGTGGTCATAATCCAATGTACAGCCGGCATCTGGGTATTCTTTTTTTAACCGGTCGATCACTTCCAGCGCCAGCGCCTTTTTTGCAGTAAGGTCTTCTGGTGCTTTTTTACGAACAGGCATTTCATCCACTCCCATCGACAAAAGCTGATACGATAATACCATGTTTTGCGTTTTTTGTAAACTGCGGGCAAAAATTATCTGAGAATGATTTTCAGATAAAACCTTGCTCTTACTGCCAAAATGCGATATACTATAGAAAAATGCTGGGGGGATCGCGCCTCGGTACGGGAGGAGGAAAACACGATGAACGAACCACTGGCACAGCGTCTTCGGCCCAAAACACTGGCAGATGTCTGCGGTCAGCAGCATCTGCTGGCACCGGGCAGGGTGTTCCGCCGTACCATCGAGAGCGGACGCATCCCGAACATGATCTTCTACGGCCCGTCCGGTACCGGAAAAACGACTGTGGCGCGCATCATTGCAGAAAACAGCGGCATGACGCTGCATAAGCTCAATGGCACTTCCTGCGGCACCGGGGACATCAAGGCGGTGCTCAAGGATATCGGCACGCTGGCAGGTGCGGGGGGCATCCTGCTGTATCTGGACGAGATCCAGTACCTGAACAAAAAACAGCAGCAGAGCCTGCTGGAATGCATTGAGGACGGCTCGGTGACGCTCATTGCATCCACCACCGAAAATCCATACTTCTACATTTATAATGCGCTGCTGTCCCGCTGTACGGTGTTTGAGTTCAAATCACTTTCGGCAGCGGATGTGGAGCGTGGGGTGCACAATGCACTGAAAAAGCTTTCGGAAGGGGAGAGCACAAAGGTCTGCATGGACGAAGATGCCTGTGCCTACCTTGCCGAGAGCGCAGGCGGCGACCTGCGCAAGGCGCTGGGCTGTCTTGATTTTGCGGTGACGGCAGCTCCCATTGAGGATGGGGAAAAGCACATTACGCTGGAAATGATCCAGCAGGTCACCCGCCGCACTGCCATGCGGTATGACCGGGAGGGCGATGACCACTACGACATTGTGTCAGCCTACCAGAAGTCCATGCGCGGCTCCGACCCGGATGCGGCGCTGCATTATCTGGCCCGTCTGCTGGAAGCAGGAGATCTGCCCTCGGCCTGCCGTCGCCTGATGGTATGTGCCTGCGAGGATGTGGGCCTTGCCTATCCACAGATCATCCCCATTGTGAAGGCGGCAATTGATGCCGCCAACATGGTGGGCCTGCCGGAAGCACGGCTCCCGCTGGCAGATGCCGTCATTCTGGTGGCCACCAGTCCCAAGTCCAACAGTGCCCATGATGCCATCAACGCGGCCATTGCGGATGTGCAGGCGGGCCGTACCGGGCCGATCCCGCGCCAACTGCAGAACAAGCACTACGACGGTGAGGATGCTCTGGTGAAGGGCCAGAACTACAAATACGCCCATGACTACGACCATCACTGGGTGGAACAGCAATACCTGCCAGATGCCATCAAGGACGTGAAATATTACACCTTTGGCGATAACAAAAATGAGCAGGCGGCCCGTGCCTACTGGGCAAAGATCAAGGGCGAAGAGAACGTCTGAGCCACGCCTTACACCCAAAACCCAAAAACAAAGAAAAAGGAGAACGATATGCGATATTCCAAACAGCGTGAGCTGGTCATGCAGACGGTGCAGAACCTGTGCGACCACCCCACCGCCGAGGAAATTTATGATGCTGCGGTCAAGGAATGCCCGGGCCTGAGCCTTGGCACCGTATACCGTAACCTGAATAGTCTGGTGGATGCGGGCCGGGTGCGCCGGGTGTCCATTCCAGGCAAGGCTGACCGCTTTGACCACACGCTGCCCTGGCACAGCCATCTGTACTGCACCGTGTGCGGCAACGTGACCGATGCCGAGGTGGACGAAAAGCAGGTAATGAAGCTGGTGAAAAACCAGAAGGGCCATGTGCAGGACTGCGCTGTTGTGCTGATCGGCGTATGCGAGGCCTGCTGCGAGAAGCAGGTGCAGGAAAACGCCCACTGAACCATAAAATTTGCACGGAACCTCTTGCCCGGAGCGCATAAACAGGGTATACTATAGAGAAGGCTCTTTTCAGAAAGTGCAAGTAGATTTTCGCCGCACAGGGCACTTCGGCCCGGCGGAGAAGGATGGTTTGATTGGAATACATTAGTTTTGAACATAATAACATCGCCGCTGAGCTGGTAAAACAGGCCTATGATACGCCGCCGCTGGCCTTTGTGCACAGCTATGGCTGTCAGCAGAACGTGAACGACGGCGAGCGGATCAAGGGCGTGCTGATGGACATTGGCTATGGCCTGTGCGATAAGCCCGAGGATGCAGACCTGATCCTCTTCAACACCTGCGCCGTGCGTGAGCATGCCGAGCAGCGTGTGTTCGGCAACGTAGGTGCCCTGAAGGGACTTAAGGAAAAAAAGCATGATCTCATCATCGGCCTGTGCGGATGCATGGCCAACCAGAAGCACGTGGTAGAAAAGCTGCGCCAGAGCTATCCTTACGTTGACCTTGTGTTTGGCGTGGACGGCATCGACACCCTGCCGCAGCTCATTGCCCAGAAGCTGCAGAAGCATAAGCGTGTGCTGATGGAGCCCGCCCAGCGCCCGGTCATCGTGGAGAATATCCCCATCCGGCGTGAGAGCGAGTTCCGCGCATGGCTGCCCATCATGTACGGCTGCGACAACTTCTGCACCTACTGCATCGTGCCTTATGTGCGCGGCCGCGAGAAGAGCCGCAAGCCCGGTGATATCCTTGCTGAATTCTGCGGTCTTGTGGAGGCAGGCTATAAGGAGATCACATTGCTGGGACAGAACGTCAACAGCTACGGCAAGGGTCTGGAAGAAAAGGTGGACTTTTCTGATCTGCTCAACTTGCTGTGCACGGTGCCCGGCGATTATCACATCCGCTTTATGACCAGCCACCCCAAGGATGCCAGTCACAAGCTGATCGACACCATTGCCGCCCAGCCGAAGCTGTGCAAGCACCTGCACCTGCCGGTGCAGTGCGGCTCCGATGAACTGCTGAAGAAGATGAACCGCCACTACACGGTGGAGCAGTACATGGAGCTGATCGAATACGCTCGCAAAACGGTGCCTGGCATCACCTTTTCCAGTGACATCATCGTTGGCTTCCCCGGCGAGACCGAGGAGGATTTTGTAAAGACGCTGGAGCTGGTGCAGAAGGTGGGCTATATGCAGCTGTTCACCTTTATCTATTCCAAGCGCACCGGCACCAAGGCCGCCGATATGCCGGACCCCACCCCCCGCAAGGAAAAGACCGACCGCATGACCCGCCTGCTCAAGGTGCAGGACGAGATCGCCATGGCGCTGGTCAAGGCGCAGGTTGGTCAGACTGTGAAGGTACTGGTAGAGGGCTTTGGCCGCAATGAGGGCACCCTCTCCGGCCGTCTGGACAACAACCTGACGGTGGAGTTCACGGCAGACGCTTCCCTGATGGGCAGCTATGCCAACGTACATCTCACGGGCGCACGGGCGACTGTGCTGCTGGGTGAGCTTGCCTGAGCGATTCCGGGGCAGTGCCCCTGAACGTATAAATAAGAAGGAGACCATTCAAATGGATTGCATTGATCTTTTCAAGCGCGCAGCCGTTGCGCTGCAGACCGATAGCCGCTACCTCGTTCTGGATCAGACCCGCAAGGCAAACGATAAGGACGAAGAGCTGCAGAACCTGATCGGCGAGTTCAACCTCGCCCGCATGGATCTGAACAATGAGATCGGCAAGAGCGAGCGCAACGATGCCCGCATCGCCGAACTGAATGAAAAGGTGAACAGCCTGTACGGCCAGATCATGGGCAACGAGGGCATGGTGGCTTACAACGAGGCCAAGCGTGACTGCGAGAACCTCGTGAACTATATCGATGCCATCATCAACACTGCCATGAATGGCGGCGACCCCATGACGGTACAGGAGCCTTCTGCTTCCTGCACCGGCAGCTGCTCCACCTGCGGCGGCTGCCACTAAAACCGGCAAAAACAAAACGCGGCTGTGCAAAACAGACCGCGTTTTGTTTGCAAAAGCGGTTACAAGCCGCAAACTTGTGCACAGAACCATAGAACGGGAGAGAGGGTAAACCATGGCAGAGCTGTCGCCCATGATGCAGCAATATCTTGAGATCAAAAAACAACATAAGGACGAAATTCTGTTTTACCGCATCGGCGATTTTTATGAGATGTTCTTTGACGATGCCCTGACGGCATCCAAGGAACTGGACCTGACCCTGACCGGCAAGCAGTGCGGCATGGAAGAGCGGGCACCCATGTGCGGCGTGCCCTTCCACAGCTACGAGGGATATGTGGCGCGGCTGATCGCCAAGGGCTACAAAGTAGCCATCTGTGAGCAGGTGGAAGACCCGGCCAAGGCCAAGGGCCTTGTCAAGCGGGACATCATCCGCGTGGTCACACCCGGCACGGTCATTGAGAGCAGTATGCTGCAGGACGACCGCAATAACTACATTGCCAGTATCTTCCTCAAAGGAAAGAAAGCAGGTTTGTGCTTTGCCGATGTCTCTACCGGTACGGCCCATATCACAGAGCTGAATGCAGACAAGATCGCCCCGGCGGTCATTACGGAGCTGTGCCGCTACCATCCCAGCGAAGTGCTGATGAATCCGGGTCTGCTGGACTGCCGCGAGGTGACGGCGTACATCAAAAAGAATATGACTTGTTCGGTGGAGCTGATCGAAGAGGAACGCTATGCACCGGGCCTTGTGGCGGCATCGCTGGAAAACCAGTTTGGCCGCGACTGGGCACAGACCACCGGCATTGCAGCGGACGGCCTTGTGCGCTTTGCCATGGCGGCACTGCTGGAATATCTGCACGATACCCAGATCAAGGGCGTGGAACGTCTGAAAACGGTCATAACCTATAATAAGGCCCAGTTCATGCGTCTTTCGCCCGTGACCCGTGCCAATCTGGAGCTGACCGAGACGCTGCGCGGCCGCGAAAAGCGGGGCACGCTGCTCTGGGTGCTGGATAAGACCAGTACATCCATGGGCAAGCGTATGCTGCGCAGCTGGATCGAGCAGCCGCTTATTTCCAGTGCACTCATCAACCACCGCCTGAACGCTGTGGAGAGCCTTGTCAAGCAGACCATGGCCCGCGGCGACCTGACCGAAGAGCTGGGTTACATTGCGGATATGGAACGCCTGATGACCCGCACGGTTTACGGCTCTGCCACACCCAAGGAGATCTATACGCTGGCCCAGACCTGCGACCGGCTGCCCGGCCTGCGCAGGCAGGCTGAGGCCTGCGGCTGCCCGGAGCTTGCTGAACTGGCAGTACAGATCGATCCGTTGGAGGACATCAAGGCCCGTATTTATGCGGCGGTGGACCCGGAAGCGCCCTCTACCCTCAAGGATGGCGGTGTCATTGCCAAAGGCTACCATGCCGAGGTGGACGAGCTGCGTTCCATCCGCGACAATACCAAGGGTGTTCTGGCGCAGCTGGAAGCCCGCCTGCGGCAGGAAACCGGCATCCCCAAGCTGAAGATCGGCTATAACCATGTGTTTGGCTACTTCATCGAGGTAAGCAACTCCTATAAGAGCATGGTGCCGGAGACCTACATCCGTAAGCAGACCCTGACTTCCGGCGAGCGCTACATCACGCAGGAACTGAAAGAGCTGGAAAGCAAGATCTTAGGTGCCCACGAACGGCTCATCACGCTGGAGCACCGCCTGTTCAGCGAACTGCTGGAAAGTATCAGCGCTCAGCTGGACCGCATCCAGCGCACGGCCAATGCGGTGGCCCAGCTGGATGTGCTCACGGCGCTGGCGCAGGTGGCAGCGGAAAACAACTACTGCCGTCCCATCGTGGACGACAGTGACGAGCTGACCATCACCGAGGGCCGTCACCCTGTGGTGGAGCAGATGCTGAAAGGCAGCCTGTTTGTGCCCAATGATACCACCCTGAACTGTGGTGCAGACCGCTGCCTGATCATCACCGGCCCCAACATGGCAGGTAAATCTACGTACATGCGCCAGAATGCACTGATTGCGCTGATGGCGCAGATCGGCTCCTTTGTACCGGCTTCCAGCTGCCATGTGGGTGTGGTGGATGCCATTTTCACTCGCATCGGTGCGTCGGACGACCTGTCTGCCGGTCAGTCCACCTTTATGGTGGAGATGACCGAGGTAGCGGAGATCCTGAAAAATGCCACCGCCAAAAGCCTTGTGGTGCTGGACGAGATCGGCCGCGGCACTTCCACCTTTGACGGTATGAGCATTGCCCGCGCCGTAGTGGAGCACATTGCAGACCCCGCCAAGGGCCTTGGCTGCAAGACTCTGTTTGCCACCCACTACCACGAGCTGACCGAACTGGAAGGCGGCGTGGACGGCGTAAAAAACTACAATATTGCAGTAAAAAAACGCGGCGAGGACATCACCTTCCTGCGCCGCATCGTGCGCGGCCCGGCGGATGACAGTTACGGCATCGAGGTGGCAAAGCTGGCAGGCCTGCCCGGCAGTGTGACCCGCCGCGCCCATGAGGTGCTGCGCGCGCTGGAAGCAACTGCACCTAAAAATAAAGTAGAGCAGATGGATTTTGATGCCCTGCAGGAGTATAACTCTCCGGCTGTGCCCAGCGAGATGATGGACAAGCTGGAAGCTCTGGATGTGGAAACACTCACCCCCATTGAGGCTTTGAACTTCCTCTACGAGCTGAAAAAGACCCTGAAGGGCAGCCTGAACAGATGAAACTGCTCTACCTGACCCAGACCATACAAGGAGGGAAAACACCATGGCAGTGATCCATGTTCTGGATAAGCACACAGCCGAGCTGATCGCAGCCGGTGAGGTGGTCGAGCGTCCGGCATCCGTTGTTAAGGAGCTGCTGGAAAACTCCATTGATGCCGGTGCCACGCAGGTGACCGTCAGCATTGAATCCGGCGGCGTCAAGCTGATCGAGATCAGCGATAACGGCACCGGCATCGAGGCAGAATATATCTCCACGGCGTTTATCCGCCACGCCACCAGCAAAATTGAAACACCGGACGATCTGACCAACATCCATACGCTTGGCTTCCGCGGTGAAGCACTGGCATCCATTGCCAGCGTGGCCCGTGTAGAGCTGACAACCCGAACCGAGGTGGACGAGTTTGCCACGGTCTACCGCATTGAGGGCGGGGAAGAGGTCTCCCGTGAGCCGGGTGCCAGAGCTGTGGGCACCACCATCCGGGTAAAGGATCTGTTTTACAACACGCCTGCCCGCATGAAGTTCCTCAAAAAGGACTCCTCCGAGGGCACTTTTGTGTCGGATACAGTTACCCATGTAGCGCTCAGCCACCCGGAAGTCAGCGTCAAGTTCATCCGTGAGGGCAAGCTGCAGTATGTCACGCCCGGCGACGGCCAGCTGCGCGGTGCAGCCTATGCGGTGCTGGGCCGGGAGTTCAGCCGGGACCTCATTGAGCTGAAAAATCAGGAGGGCGTGTACCGCATCACCGGTCTGGTCACCCCGCCCAAAAGCTGCCGCGCCAGCCGAAGTATGCAGCATTTCTACATCAATGGCCGCTATGTGCGCAACCGCACCATGATGGCCGGTATGGAGATGGCGTTCAAGGGGACCATGATGCAGGGCAAGTTCCCGGGCGGTATTCTGCTGCTGGAAATGCCGGCCGACCTTGTGGATGTCAATGTGCATCCGGCCAAGATCGAAGCCCGCTTTGCCCGCGAAAATGATGTTTTTGATGTGGTGTATCATGCCGTCAAGCTGGCATTGGCTCAGCCCGGCACTGGTGAACGGCTTTTTACCTTTGAAGCAGACAAAGAAGAATAAAAAACTGGAAATTCAAAAAAAGACGCTGATATAATCAAAAATGATGTAAAGAATAATAACTTTACAGGGCTTTCTGCGATTATTCGGGGACAAGCAGACCCGGGCGTTCTGCCACAGCAGCACTGGGAACCGGCAAAACCCGCCGCAGCACCGCAGCAGCCTGCCCCGTCTGCTGCAATGCAAATACCGACAGCACCCAGTGTGCCGCGCTGGAAAGGCAGTGCTCAGAACGAGGATATGCTGGATCCGTTCGTGACCCTTCACAGCCCGAAGCTGGAAACGACAAAGGCACCAGAGCCGTTCCGTGCGGCGGCAAGTGAAACGCAGCTGGATGTGGAACCGGAATTTGGTGAGACAAAACTGCATTCGCCTCAGGACCATATGGCAGCGTGGAACCCTGCACAGGAAGCACCAAAGGAAGAACCTGAGAGTGCACCCTGTGCAGAAACAGAACCGGATGCACCGGAAGCGGCAGAACAGGAAACTGTACTGGCCGAGCCGGAGCAGATGAACTTTGATCCGACGGCGGATCAGCCGGAACCGCTGCGCTATGTGGGCGAGGTGTTCAGAACATATATCCTTGCAGAACGCGGCGACGAGCTGTGCCTGATCGATAAACACGCTGCCCACGAGCGCCAGCTGTACGAAAAACTGGCCGCGAACTATGGCAATGTGCCCAGCCAGATGCTGCTGGAGCCTGCTGCCATCGACCTTGCTGCGGAGGAAAAGCAGGCCCTGCTGGATAACATTCCTCTGCTGGAAAATGCGGGCCTTGAGATCGCGGACTTTGGCGGCAATACCGTGGTGCTGCGCGCGGTGCCCGCAGATGTGGAGCCGCAGAATGCCGAAAGCCTGCTGGTGGAGATCGCAAATAAGCTGCTCAAGGGCGGCCATGATGCGCTGAACGAGCACACCGAGTGGGTGCTGCATTCTATCTCCTGCCGTGCAGCCATTAAGGCGGGGGACAAGTCCTCGCCGCAGGAACTGCTGGCGCTGGCCGAAAAGATCCTTTCCGGCGAGGTGCCGCCGTTCTGCCCGCATGGCCGCCCCTGCGTACTCAAATTGACCCGGAAGGAGCTGGAAAAGCAGTTTGGACGCATCGTATAAACATCCCGTGGTGGCCGTCGTCGGCCCTACCGCAACCGGAAAGACGGCGTTGGGCGTAGAGCTTGCAAAACATTTTTCCGGCGAGGTCATCAGCTGTGATTCCATGCAGATCTATAAAGGTCTGGACATAGGCACGGCAAAGGTGACACCGGAGGAGACCTGCGGTATCCCGCATCACGGCGTGGATATCCTTACGCCGGACAAGGCTTTCAGCGTGGCAGACTTTACCGCCATGGCCGGAAAGCTGGAAGAAGAGATCTCTGCCCGGAAGAAGCTGCCCATCCTTGTGGGCGGCACAGGGCTGTATGTTCAGAGCTTTCTGTATGGGGTGCGCTTTACAGAGGAAAAAGCACCTGCCGGTCTGCGGGAGCAGCTGGCGGCGGAACTGGCTGCAAAAGGCGGTGCTGCCATGTACGAAGAACTGAAGCAGGCCGACCCGGAAGCTGCTGCGGATATCCACCCGAACAATCAGGTGCGGGTGCTGCGCGCACTCGAACATTATCGTGCCACTGGCAAAAAGCTGAGCGAACAGAAGGCGGAGTCTCTCCCACCGGAGCGGCCCTACCGCAGCCTGATCCTCGGTCTGGATTTCCCAGAGCGCGCGGTACTTTACCGCCGCATTGACCTGCGTGTGGACAAAATGCTGGAAGCGGGCCTTATAAAGGAAGCGGAGCATGTCTGGCAGAACCGGGAAAGCTTCCGCACGGCAGCGCAGGCCATCGGATACAAGGAGTTCTTTCCGTATTTTGAGCAGACGGCTCCACTGGAAGCCTGCACGGAAAAACTCAAGCAGGCATCCCGCAACTATGCCAAGCGCCAGCTGACCTGGTTCCGCCATATGGACGGTGTGGTCTGGCTGGATGCCGGTGCACCGGATGCAGTGCAGACTGCCATCCGCAAAACTAGCGAATTTTTAGCGAAAGGATGATCGATATGCCGGATGAGACCCAGAAGGAACGCCATGCGCCGCATGTGCTTACCACTCTGGCAGGCGTGCTGATCGCGTTTCTGCTGCTGGCAGCAATTTATGTGGTGTATCAGGCCGCACATATCCTGTTCCCGCAGAATGTTTATGAGACTGCGCTGCCTGCGGTCATTTCGGATACGGTGGAAGCCGACGGAGTTCTGCTGTTCGACGAAAGCTATGTGGCAGGCAGCGGAAACCTTGGATATCTTGCTGCCGACGGCGAGCGCGTTTCAGCGGGCACCGCAGTGGCAGAGGTGTACAGCAACGCTTCGCAGGCTTCGCTGCGCCTGCAGCTGAACCAGCTGAATGATCAGATCGACCTGCTGCAGAAATCGCAGAACACTTCTGCGCTGCAGCTGGATACCCTTTTAAAAGAACGTTCTTCTGCGCTGTATGACCTGCTGGATACGCTGGACGACAGCGATTATGAAGCGGTGGATGATGATGCCAATGCCTACCTGCTGGCCCAGAACAAGCTCTGGGTGGTAACGGGCGAAGCTGCAAACTTTACCGATCAGATCACTGCGCTGGTCCAGCAGTCCCAGAGCGTGCAGGCGCAGCTGGGCAGCCCGGCGCAGATCACTGCACCGCAGACCGGCTATTTTGTGCGCTCTTCCAGCAGCGGACGGCTCAATGCCAGTGCCGATGATATCCTTGCACTGAACGCACAGGAGCTGCAGGGCTATCTGCAGTCCGACCCAGTGCTGGCACTGGACGGCTGCGCCGGTAAGATCGTGGCAGGGTTCACATGGCGCTATGTGGGCGTGTGCACTGCAAAGCAGGGCGAAAAGCTGCTGGGTCAGAACGGCAAGCCGCTGAGCACAGCGGTGGAGATCAGCTTCCCGGGTCAGGTGGAGAACAGCCTCAAGGCCACCGTCACCGAGGTGGAGATCGATCAGGACAGCGGCCTTGCCCGCTTTGTGCTTGCCTGCAACTCCATCAACGGCGATGTGCTTTGCCTGAACCGGGCTGCAGCACGCATCTCGGTAGGAGAGCGCAGCGGCCTGCGGGTGCCTGCTGCGGCTGTGCACTATTTAAAAGAGGATGGCACCGAGGCACAAACGCAGGGCGAAAACTACATTCCCGGTGTGTACGTGAAACTTGGCAACATTGCCCGCTTCTGCCGGATCGACCCGGTGGACGCAGACCATCCCCTCATCACGGACGGCGATTACATCCTTGTTCTGCCCAAAGGGACCGAGGGCTCGGTCAGCAAGGTGAGGCTTTATGACGAAATAATCGTTTCCGGACAAAATTTGTATGATGGAAAGCTTTTGTAGTTATTGACATCTGAGGCAAAAAATCCGATAATAGATAAAGCTATTATTTGCATTCTTTTTGCAAAGAAAGCCAGGCAGCGCCATGCTGCCCGAATGAAAGGAGCAGATTGTATGTCTTTGCTTGACAGCATTAAGAAAGGTCTGTTTGACCAGGAAGACGATTACGAGGATCAGTACATTGACGATGGCCCCCAGATGGTAAACAATAACAATGGCATCGGCCTTGGTGCTGACGACGAAAATGAAGAGCCTGTTGAGGGTGCCAAGAAGAACGGCAAGGTGGTCAACATCAATGCCACCACTCAGCTCAAGGTCGTTCTGGTCAAGCCTGAGCGTTTTGAGGATGCCAGTACCATTGCTGACCACCTGAACAACAAGCGCACCGTGGTGCTCAACCTGGAGTCCACCAACAAGGAAGTGTCCCGCCGTCTGGTGGATTTCCTGTCCGGTGTTGCTTATGCAAACAATGGCCAGATCAAGCGCGTGGCCAACAGCACCTTCATCATCACTCCGTACAACGTGGATATCATGGGTGATCTGCTGGACGAGCTGGAGAACAATGGCGCGTTCTATTGATCCGCAACCCAAGGCGGCGCGCGGGTTCATCCCTGCGCGTACCGATGAAGAACGCTATCTCATGCGCCATATCGAGGACTTGGCCCACACGGCCTTTTCCCGGGACATTGCGCGGTATTCGGCTTTCCTGAGTGACCGCGAGCAGGACTTGGCCCGCGCGGCACTGGGCCGTGCCGGTGTGCAGGAGGGCTTCCGGTTTGAGGGCGGCTGGCTGAATGCGGAGCGCAGGGTGCTCTGTATCGAGCCGGAGTACAGCTGCGGCGAAGCACCCATCTGCTGTGTGCGGCTGCAATGCCGTGCACAGGCGGGGGCTGCGCTGCCCGCCCACAAGGATTACCTGGGCAGTCTGATGGGCCTTGAGCTGCGGCGCGAGGCGCTGGGAGATATCGTTCTGCCGGAGGATCAGCCGGGCACAGCTTATGTGTTTGCGCTGGAACCGGCAGCACAGCTGATCTGCCGGGAACTGTTTCAGGCTGGACACACGGAGCTGACCACGGAACTGCTGACGCTGGACGAGGTGCCGCAGTTTCCGCAGGCGGAGCGTGAGATGCACAGTGCAACGGTATCGTCCCTGCGGCTGGACGCTGTGCTGGCAGCTATGCTGCACTGCAGCCGAGGACAGGCTTCGGAACTGATCGAGGCGGGCAGGGTGGAAATCAACCACCTGCCGGTGGATAAACCTCATGCGCAGGTATATGAGGGCGATGTGTTCACGGTGCGCGGCAAGGGCCGCTTCAACCTGACTGCACTGCCCGGCAAAAGCAGAAAAGATCGGTCAATCATCGAATTTTTTCAATATTAAAAGCAACGGGAGGAAATGACTATGCTGACTCCGCAGGATGTCCGTTCTGTGCAATTTGAGAAAAACCTCCGCGGCTACCGCACAGAGGACGTAGACCGTTTTCTGGATAAGGTGGAAGAACAGCTGCGGGACGACGATGCGCAGGCGGAACAGCTTCGCAAGCAGATTGCGGACCTGACTGCTGAAAACCAGAAGCTGCACGATGAACTGAAGAGCTTTGAGGCAGATGGTGAAATGCTCAAGAGCGCGCTGATCAATGCACAGCGCATGGGCGAAAATGTCATCCGCGAAGCAAACCAGAAAGCAGAAGAGATCATCCATCGTGCAAATCTGCGCGGTGATGATATCATCCGCGATGCCAACGAACTGCTGCAGAAGGCAAACGACCGTGCAGACGAGATCGAGAACGAAGCAAACGAGAAGCGCCTTGCAGAGGAGCGCGAGTATGACCGCGTGCGTCTGGAAGTGACCCGCTTCAAGTCTGATGTGCTCAACCTGTACCGCAGCCATGTGGAGTCGCTGAGCCGTCTGCCGGAGTTCCAGAAGGAAACGGCTGCACAGGATGCCGAACAGGCAGAGCCTGCTGCAGAGGAAAGTGAGCCTGCCGCTGCAGCCCAGCCGCAGGCAGCGGACGTGCAGGAGCCGGAAGCAGAGCCTGCACAGCCCGCACAGGAAGATGCAGAACCTGCTGCCGTTGTTGAAAATGACGACGACAAGGCAGCTGACAGCAGCGAGGATTTCTGGGCAAAGGATGAGAGCCAGCTCAAGCTGGACCCGCCGCCCGCGCCTCCTGCTGATTTTAAGCCGGACGAGCCGGACTACGATGCTTTTCAGGGCGTCAAGTTCAGCGAGTAAGGCAACCCCATAAGGAAATATAGAGGAGAGTGTAAACCATTGGCTAAGAACAAATCGCAGTACGATAGTACTCTGAACCTGCCCAAGACCCTGTTTGAAATGCGTGCCGGCCTGCCCAAGAAGGAGCCGGTCATGCTGAAGGATTGGGACGACAACGACCTGTACAATCAGCTCATGAAGCACAACGAGGGCAAGCCGCAGTTCATCCTGCACGACGGCCCTCCGTACGCAAACGGTAATATCCACATGGGTACTGCCCTGAACAAGATCATCAAGGATATCATTATCCGCGATAAGAACATGGAGGGTTTCCAGGCTCCCTATGTGCCCGGCTTTGATACCCACGGCCTGCCAATCGAGCTGAAGGCTCTGTCCTCCGTCGGTGATAAGAAGAAGGACATTTCCAAGCTGGAACTGCGCCAGATCTGCGAAAAGTTTGCTACCGAGCACATCGATATCATGAGCGACCAGTTCAAGCGTCTGGGCGTTATCGGCGATTTCGAGCATCCGTATCTGACCCTGAAGCCTGAGTTCGAGGCACGCCAGATCGAGATTTTTGGCGAGATGGCAAAGAAGGGCTACATCTACAAGGGCCTGAAGCCCGTGTACTGGTGCCCGGACTGCCGCACGGCTCTGGCAGAGGCCGAGATCGAGTACGGCGAGGACGACTGCGATTCCATCTTCGTGCGTTTCCACGTCTCTCAGGACCCCAACGGTGTGCTGGCAAAGCACGGCATCCCGATGGACAAGACCTACTTCGTCATCTGGACCACCACCACTTGGACTCTGCCCGCTAACGAGGCGATCTGCCTGAACGGCCAGTTCGAGTACTCCTTCGTCAAGATCGGCGATGAGTTCCATATCATGGCCACCGAACTGGTCAAGAGCGTCATGGATGCCTGCCACATCGAGAATTACGAGATCGTGGGTGAGCCGGTCCCCGGTACCGAGTTCGAGCTGATGCGCTACAATCACGTCTACCTGCCCAAGGAGGGCTGGGTCATTCTGGGCGATCACGTCACGCTGGAAAGCGGTTCCGGCTGTGTCCATACCGCAGGCGGCCACGGCGTGGACGACTTCAACGTCTGCCAGAAGTATCCGCAGGTGCCCATCACCGTCCCCGTGGACGATGGCGGCTATCTGACCGAGCTGGCCGGTAAGTATGCAGGTCAGCGCGTGTGGGCTGCCAACAAGACCATTCTGGCCGATTTGACCGAGTCCGGTGCTGTCATGGGTCAGGTGCACATTAAGCATCAGTACCCGCACTGCTGGCGCTGCCATCACCCCATCATCTTCCGTGCAACGGAACAGTGGTTCTGCTCCATCGCAAAGTTCCGTGAGGATGTCTACAAGGCCATCGACACCGTTACCTGGATGCCGGATTGGGGCCATGACCGCATGAAGGGCATGGTGCGCGACCGCAACGACTGGTGCATCAGCCGCCAGCGCACCTGGGGCGTGCCCATCCCCGCATTCTATTGCAAGAAGTGCGGCACCTACCACATCACCGATGCTACCATCAAGGCTGTCAGCGACCTGTTCCGCAAGGAAGGTTCCGATGCATGGTATAAGTACGAAGCCGAGCAGATCATCCCCGCAGGCGAAGTGTGCGAAAAGTGCGGTGCTTCCGAGTGGACCAAGGACACCGACATCATGGATGTCTGGTTCGACTCCGGCTCCACCCACGCCGCTGTGCTGGAGGAGCGTCCGGAACTGCGCTTCCCGGCTGATATGTATATGGAAGGCGGCGACCAGTTCCGCGGCTGGTTCCAGTCCAGCCTGCTGACCAGCGTTGCAAGCAAGGGCTGCGCACCCTATAAGTCTGTTCTGTGCCACGGCTGGGTCGTGGATGAGCAGGGCAAGCAGATGCACAAGAGCGCCGGCAACGGCGTGGAGCCCAGCGAGATCATCAAGGACTACGGCGCTGATATCATCCGCCTGTGGGTGGCTTCTTCCGACTACACCGTGGATGTGCGTGCCGGCAAGAATATCTTCAAGCAGCTGAGCGAGGCTTACCGCAAGATCCGCAACACCGCCCGCTTCATTCTGGGCAATCTGGACGGCTTTGATCCCAACACCGACTGTGTGGCTGACGATCAGCTGCAGGAGATCGACCGCTGGGCACTGGCTGCTCTGGATGACCTGATGGTCAACACCAGCGCAGGCTACGCTGTGTACGACTTCAACAAGGTCTATCATGCAGTGTACAACTTCTGCGTTGTTGCAATGTCCAACTTCTATCTGGATGTGACCAAGGATCGCCTGTACTGCACCAACGGCGCAGGCCGCAAGGCTGCTCAGACCACCATGTACAAGATCCTTGTGGCTCTGGACAAGATCATTGCGCCCATCCTGTGCTTCACCAGTCAGGAGATCTGGGACTTCATGCCCAAGACTGAGGGCATGAACCAGTACGTTGTCTTTGAGGAGATGCCCAAGGCCGGCCAGTATGCCGCCGATGAAGCCTTCAAGGCAAAGTGGGCACAGCTGATCGCTGTCCGTGATGAGGTGAAGAAGGTTCTGGAGCAGGCCCGTGCCGAAAAGGTCATCGGTGCTTCTCTGGAGGCTGCCGTCACCCTGTACTGCAATGATACTGTGTACAGCCTGCTCAACAGCATCCCCATGGACGAGCTGGCCGACCTGATGATCGTCTCTCATGTAGAGCTGGTCAAGGGCGAAGGCGGCGCTGCAAGTGCTGTCGAGGGCCTGGGCGTTGCTGCTGCACATGCCACCGGCGAAAAGTGCGAGCGCTGCTGGAAGTATTCTTCTTCCATCGGCAGCCATGCCGCACATCCCACCCTGTGCGCACGCTGCGCCAGCGTTGTGGAAGCCTAAGCGTTCCGCATAAAACAATGTTTTAAAGGGCGGCGCTCCCTTATACCGGGGAGCGCCGTTTTTTATACTGAATGATTTTGGGAGTATCCTATGGCATTTGTTGTTTTTAATCTGCTCGCGGCTGCGGCACTCATTGGCATCGATCAGGCCATCAAGCTGTGGGCCACAAATGTGCTGCAGCCCGTTGGTGCAATGCCGCTGATCCCCCATGTGGTGGAGCTGCGGTTCGTGCTCAACCCGGGCATGGCGTTCAGCCTGCTCAGCGGCAAGCAGCTGTTCCTCATCATCGCTACCAGCATAGCGCTGATCTTTGTGGCCTACGGGCTGTTCTTCCGCAGCCGCGGCAGATACCTGCAGCAGGCTGCGCTGCTGCTGATCCTTGCCGGCGGCATCGGCAACCTGATCGACCGTGTGCTCAACGGCGAGGTGGTGGACTACATCAATCTGCTGTTCATGCAGTTTGCGGTGTTCAATTTTGCGGATATCTGCGTGTGTGTGGGCGTGGGCCTCTGGGTGCTGGTAATTTTTCTGGAAGAGCTGCACGCTGAGAACGGGCAGTCCCCGAAGGAGCATTGAGCCATGGAACAGCGTGAATTTATGGTGGAGCAGGAGACGGCAGGCCAGCGCATCGACCGCTTTCTGAGCGGCGAGGACACCGGCCTTTCCCGGTCTGCTCTGCAGGCGCTGGTGGCCGACGGTCATGTGTTGTGCAACGGCAGGCTGGTTGCCAAAAGCCTGAAGCTCAAGGCGGGCGACACCATCGTTTTGGAAATTCCGGACGCAAAGCCCATTGAGGCCGTGCCGCAGGACATCCCGCTGGAAATCGTCTATGAGGACGAGCATCTGCTGGTGGTCAACAAGCCCAAAGGCATGGTGGTGCACCCGGCTCCCGGCAACCCGGACGGCACGCTGGTGAACGCGCTGCTGTGGCACTGCAAGGGAAGCCTGTCCGGTATTGGCGGCGAGATTCGCCCCGGCATCGTGCACCGCATCGATAAGGACACCAGCGGACTGCTGGTGGTGGCAAAGGACGATGCAACGCACATCGGCCTTTCCCAGCAGATGGCGGTGCACAGTGTGGAGCGCGCGTATCGCACCATCGTGTACGGCGGCTTTGCACAAGATGAGGGCTTTGTGGAAAGCAATCTGGGCCGCAGCAAGACCGACCGCAAAAAGATGGCGGTCTACCCGGCCAGTGAGCCGCACACCAAATATGCCTATACCGGCTATCAGGTGCTGGAACGGCTGAACAACTTTACCATGCTGGAATGCCGCCTGAAGACCGGCCGCACCCATCAGATCCGCGTGCACATGGCATCCATCCAGCACCCGGTGGCGGGCGACCCGGTGTATGGCCCGCACAATTGCATCACCAGCCTGCACGGCCAGTGCCTGCACGCCAAAACGCTTGGCTTTGTGCACCCGATCACCGGCGAACATCTGCGGTTCGATTCGGAATTGCCGGAATACTTCACTCGTTTTCTTGCAACGCTCAGGAGGGGAACGGTATGAACCATCTTTCTTCAACGCTTGTACTGTGTGATCTGGACCATCTGCTTTTGGGTGCCGACGGCAACCTGACGCAGGTGGTGCGGGATGTGCTGCAGCTGTTCGTCCGCCGCGGCGGACGTTTTACGGTGTTTTCCCAGCGCACGCCGCGAGCAGTGCGGTCCATTCTGGGCAGTGTGCGGCTCAGCGCTCCTGCGCTGGTGTGCGGCGGTGCCATGGCCTACCATTTTTCCGATGGCACCCGCCAGCCGCTGTGCACCTTTGCCGGGCAGGATACCGACCTGTTCGCCTGCCTGCCGGTGGCAGAGGGCGTGGGCATTGCCCTGCAGATGACCGACGGTACTACCCGCGTGCTGCGCATGAGCGAGGCATTGGAGCGTCATCTGCGGCAGGAATGGACCCCTTATCTGCTGGCAAACGCGGCAGACATCAAGGGGGAAGAAGTGCTGCGGGTGCTGCTGTATCAGGACAGCAAGGCAGTGCCCATGATCTCGCTGCTGGAAAAATCTCTGGGCGACCGCACAGCGGTGCTGCTGGGCGAGCGTGCCGCAGCGGATACGCTGATCCTGACCCCCAGAACCGTCTCTGGCCGTGAAATGCTGGATGCCGTGTGTATGCCGGTGGGCACCGACCCGGAAGATGTGCTGGTACTTGCCGGAGGGCTGCCTATGCTGGACATGGTGCGCGCTTCCAGCCAGAGCACCGCAGCTGCGGATGCCCCGGCTGAGCTGCGTCTTGCTGCCCAAAAGGTCACTTTGACCGATGCTGCGGCAGGTTCTGCAGTGGAAGTGCTGTACCGTATGGTGCGGGATGCTGAAAATTTGGCGTAAAATTTGTGCAAGGCTTCTGCAAATTCTTTCGCAGAAGCCTTTCTTTTTGGAGGAAAGTCAGGTACAATGAGAGAAACGCATCTTCTGGTCCTGCAAAAGAAGGAAAAACTCTTTCTTGCGCTGTCGCTGGCGGCGGTGGTTTTGTGCACAGTGCTGGCCTTTGGCTTTGCCGTGCCGCTGCAGGCTGCCGAACCGCAGGTCCTGCCGGATACGACCGGGCTGGAACAGTATGTGCTGGTGGATCTGAACACTGCCGATCTCTCTGCGCTGTGCACACTGCCGGGCGTAGGGGAAAAGCGCGCACAGACGATTCTGGATTACCGGACGCAGAATGGCCCGTTTGAACGGGTAGAAGATGCAGCCAATGTTCCGGGCCTGACACAGACCATTGTGGATTCCTGGGCAGGAATGGCAACCGTGAGCTGAGCCGCAGCCGGCGGCCCGGCGCAGCAAAAAGGGGAATGATTATGAGTGACGATACCATTTTTATCAACCGGGAACTGAGCTGGCTGGATTTCAACCGGCGCGTTCTTGCGCTGGGAAAGGATAAAAATGTTCCGCTTGCAGAGCGGGTCAAATTTCTTGCGATCTACGGCTCCAATCTGGACGAGTTTTTTATGGTGCGCGTGGGTTCTCTGCAGGAGCGCGCCAATCTGGAACAGGAACAGGGCAAAAAGGTCAAGAGGGAAAACAAGACCAACATGTCCGCAGCGGAACAGCTGACTGCCATCATGCCCAAAACGGCACAGCTGCAGGAGGAGTGCGATAAATACTACGCAAAGGCGCTGGAAGCACTGGCGGAGTGCGGCTGGCGCAAGGTGGATCTTGACCACTTGTCCAAGGAGGACGAGCACTTCTGGAAGAAGTACTTCCAAACGGAGCTGTTCCCCATCCTCAGCCCGCAGATCGTGGATAACCGCCATCCGTTCCCATTCCTGCGCAATCAGGAGATTTACCTTGGCGTTCTGCTCAAGGAAAAACACCCGGCAGGGCAGAGCCTTGGAATCATTCCCATTTCCAGCCAGATGGAACGGATGCACGTTGTAAAAAAAGACGGCGAAACGCAGTTTGCACTTACCGAAGAGCTGGTGCTGCACTTTGCGGCCAGCATCTTTGGCAAAGAGACGATTCAGGAAAAATGTCTTTTCCGCGTTACCCGCAATGCGGATATCGACGTAAAAGAGGGCATGATGGATCATGATATCGACTACCGCGAGATCATGACCGAGCTGCTCAAGCGCCGCCGCAAGCTGGCTGCGGTGCGTCTGCAGATCACGCCTGCCCCGGCCCCGGAGGTAGAACGCCTGCTGTGCAACCGTCTGCTGCTCACCCATAAACGGGTGTTCGAGCAGAAAAGCCCGCTGGATCTGAGCTTTTTCTACAAGCTCACCGGCCGCATGGAAGCGGAGGGGCGGCCGGAACTGTTCTACCCGGCTGCACGGCCCATGCTGCCGCCGCCGGACTACGACCTTGCCGCTGAGGTGCAGAAGCACGATGTGCTGCTCAGCTACCCGTACCAGTCCATCCGGCCCTTCATTGCCATGCTCAAAAAGGCGGCACATGACCCTGAGGTCATTTCTATCAAAATGACACTGTACCGTATGGCGAGGGAGTCCCAGATCGTGCAGGCGCTGATGGAAGCCGCTGAGAACGGCAAAGAGGTGGTGGCGCTGGTGGAGCTGCGCGCCCGCTTTGACGAGCAGAACAACATCGACTGGTCGAAGCAGCTGGAAAGCGCAGGCTGTACGGTCATTTATGGCTTTGATGATTACAAAGTGCACTCCAAGCTGACCCTTATCACCCAAAAGAGCAAAGAGGGCTACTCTTATATCACCCAGATCGGCACCGGCAACTACAACGAAAAGACCAGTGAGCTTTACACGGACTACTCCTTCATTACGGCAGACCATGGCATTGGCGAGGAAGCTTCCAATGTGTTCCAGAACCTTGCCGTGCAGAAGCTGACTGAGGAGAGCGACCGGATGCTGGTAGCACCGCTGCGCTTCAAGAGCGTATTGCTGGAAGAGATGGATCGTGTCATTGCCGCCGCCCACATGGGCCGTCCGGCATCCATGATCCTGAAAAACAATTCCATCAGCGACCGGGATATCATCCTCAAGCTGCAGGAAGCCAGCTGTGCCGGTGTGCGCATTGATATGATCGTGCGCGGCATCTGCTGCGTGCGCGCCGGCGTGCCCGGCAAGACGGAGAACCTGCATATCCGCAGCCTTGTGGGTCGTTATCTGGAGCATGGCCGCATTTACAGCTTCTTTGATGGTGCACATACCCGCATCTATATTGCATCCGGCGATTTCCTCACCCGCAACACCGAGTGCCGCGTGGAGGTGGGCGTCCGGGTGGAAGACCCGGTGCTGGTGCAGAAGCTTACCGACATTCTGCAGCTGCAGCTGCGGGATAATGTCAATGCCCGCGAGATGCGCCCGGACGGCAGCTACCAGAAGGTAAAGCCTGCCGAGGGCGAAGCACCGGTGAACGGCCAGATGGGCATGTATGAGCTGTTGAAAAATGATTGGACGCAGCCGGAGCCTTGGAAGCTTTCTGCCGCTGCGCAGGAAAAACAGCCTGAACCTTCTGCCGAAGCAGAAAAGCCAGAACCTGCGAAAACGGAAGCGGCTCCCGCTGCAAAACAGGCAGAAGCTTCTCACCCGGAATCTGCTGCGGCACCGGAAAGCGGCGACAGCTTTGACCAGCTGGAACAGATGGTCAATCATAAAAAGCGTACAGAGCCGCAGCCTGCCCCTGCAGCCAAGCCGATAAAGCCGGTGGTAGTGGAGACACCCGCCCCCAGAAGCCGTCTGAAACGGATTTTGGATTTCTTCAAGTTACGCAGATAATATTTGCAAGACCCGACAGAGCAAACCCTCTGCCGGGTCTTTTTGCGTGTTTGCCTGCATAAATAAAAAGCAAACGGAAGGCGGGAGGCAGAAGGTGCGGGCAAAGCGATGGGGACGAGCCGGGCACGGCAGGGAGCAGCCCAGACGGAGGGTGATTTTTCTGGCAGTTTTAGCCGGACTGTTGGTGTGCGTGGTGCTTCCGGTGCGGGCGCAGAAAAAAACGGGGAAGCTCTGTTTCCCGCTGGACACCACACAGTACCGTGTTTCGGACGGATACGGCTGGCGGCAGGATCCTTTTACCGGGGAAAGGACGTTCCATAAGGGCATTGATCTTGCCTGTGCAGAGGGAACAGAAGTGCTTGCTGCGGAAGGCGGTGCGGTGGTGCAGGCATACCGCAGCACAAGCTATGGCACCTGTCTGCGTGTTCTCCATACAGATGGAAGCGAGTCACTTTACGCCCATTTGCAGTACGCCTATGTCCGCCCGGGCGAGGTGGTGGAAGCAGGGCAGCTGCTGGGCGCAGCAGGGCGCAGCGGGCGCGCTACGGGAGCACACCTGCATTTTGAACTGTACCGGAAGGGAACAGCCTGTGACCCGGCGGATGCGCTGGGCCTTTCCTCATGAAGCTGCATGATTCCCGGCAGCTGGGGCCGCTGGTGTTCCGCGACCCGCTGCTTTTGTGTAGCGCACTGTATTTTCTGCTCTACTTTGATGCAAGCGGCTTTCTGCGGCTGGGGCTGCTGGCGGCGTTCCTGCACGAGTGCGGGCACATTCTGGTGTATTGTGCGCTGCTGCGCCGCTTTCCGGTCATTGAGGTGACCATGACTGGCTTTTGTATGCGGATGGACGCTCCGGCCCGGGGCCTTTCACCGGGGCGGCTCTTCTGGCTGGCTGCTGCAGGCCCGGCGGTCAATTTCATGCTGGCAGGCATCTGGGCACTGCGGCTGGAACAGGAACTGACCATCCGCGGCAGTGCCTTCTGGGCGGCAAATCTGCTGACCGGGGGATTCAATCTGCTGCCCGTTCCACCGCTGGATGGGGCGCAGCTGGCATCCTGCCTGTGCGAAATGCGGCATGCAGGCAAAAAGTTTAAGGGAAATGATTGAAAAAACAGCTCATTTCGGGTACAATAAAATGACGTGTAAAAATGGACTGTTTATTGGAGGACTCGATGTTTGATCCAAAACTGAAAGAAGCACTGGGACGGGTACAGAAGCCTGGTCGTTATACCGGCGGAGAATCCGGAAGTGTATATAAGGACAAAGAAAAAGTGGATGTCCGCTTTGCGTTCTGCTTTCCGGACACCTATGAGGTAGGTATGTCCTTCCTCGGCGAAAAGATCCTGTATGAGCTGCTCAACAGCCACGAAAACTGGTGGTGCGAGCGTGCTTTTATGCCATGGCTGGATATGAAGGCCGAGATGGAGCGTCTTGGTCTGCCGCTCTACACCATGGAGAGCAAGGATCCGCTCACCGCTTTTGATGCAGTGGGCTTCACCCTGCAGTACGAGCTTTCCTATACCAATATTCTGGCTATGCTGGATCTGGCGGGCATCCCGTTCTATTCCAAGAATCGCGATGAAAGCTGGCCGCTGATCGTGGCGGGTGGCCCCTGCGCCTGCAACGCGGAACCCATTGCGGACTTTTTTGATGTGGTCCAGCTGGGTGAGGGCGAAAACCAGCTGCCCGGCATCTGCGCCGAGATCGAAAAGGCCAAAAAAGAGGGCGGCGTCTCCAAAAAGGAGCTGCTGCTGCGCATTGCAAAGATCCCCGGTGTCTATATTCCGGCATTCTACGATGTGGAGTATTACGAAGATGGCCGGGTCAAGGCCATCACCCCCAATGAGCCGGGCATCCCGGCGCGCATCACCAAGGCCATCATCAAGGACCTGAACGAGTTTGCCCCGCCTACGAATTTCGTGGTGCCCATGGTGGGTGCCATTCAGGACCGCGCCAGCATTGAGGTGCTGCGCGGCTGTGTGCGTGGCTGCCGTTTCTGTCAGGCGGGCTTTCTGTACCGTCCCATGCGCCAGCGTGACGCGGGCCTTCTGAACAGGGCGGCGCAGGAGCTGTGCGCTAACACCGGCTATGAAGAGCTGAGCCTTTCCAGCCTGTCCACCTCTGACCACGGCCAGCTGGAAGAGCTGCTGGACGATCTGAATGAGTGGGCACCCAAGGAGCATGTGAGTCTGTCGCTGCCTTCGCTGCGCGTGGACAACTTTTCCCAGAGCCTCATTGAAAAGACCACCAAGGTGCGCAAGAGCGGCCTGACCTTCGCCGCCGAAGCCGGCACCCAGCGCCTGCGCAACGTCATCAACAAGAATGTCACATGGGACGAGATCGAAAAGACCTGCACCATTGCATTCAATGCGGGCTACACCTCGGTCAAGCTCTACTTCATGATGGGCCTGCCCACCGAGACCATGGAGGACATTGAGGGCATCGCAGAGACGGCGCAGAAGGTGGTAGACCTCTATTATTCGCTGCCCAAGCGCGGTAAGGGCAAGGGTGTACAGGTGACCATCAGCTGTGCCTGCTTTGTGCCCAAGCCCCATACTCCCTTTGAGTTCGTGCCCATGGACACCGAAGAAATGCTGCGCGCCAAGCAGAAGCACCTGCTGGAAAGTGTGCGCAGCCGCAAGATCAAGGTCAACTATCACGACAGCACCACCAGCTTTCTGGAGGGCGTGTTCGCCAAGGGCGACCGCCGCCTTGCCCCGGTCATTGTGGAAGCCTACAAGCGCGGCTGCTACTTCGACGGCTGGGAAGAGTGCTTCAAGTACGACACATGGCTGCAGACCTTTGCAGATCTGGGCATTGACCCGGCGTTCTACTGCCAGCGTCCCATTGGTCTGGACGAGGTAACGCCCTGGTCCCACATGGATTACGGCGTCACCCACGAATATCTGGTACGGGAGTACCAAAAGGCTCTTGCCACCCAGACCACCCAGCCCTGCAACCGTGCCTGCCACGGCTGCGGTGCAAATCATCTGTTAGGAGGTCCCTGCTTTGATTACAGTCAGAATCTCGTTTGAGAAAAAGAATGAGGCCTCCTACATCTCCCTGCTGGACCTGCAGCGGGTGATGCAGCGGGTGCTCAAGCGCAGCGGCCTGCCGGTGTGGCATACGCTGGGCTTCAATCCCCACATC